>QMCD01000160.1_pt1 | contig 56254 bp, 40 predicted proteins | sample 1821841 | NCBI WGS metagenome assembly QMCD01 (sample SAMN01991225, study PRJNA193472) | Termite gut metagenome, whole genome shotgun sequencing project. | isolation source: worker | host: Macrotermes natalensis
GGAATATGCCGATGAGATAGAGTGGATGTACAGTGGAGAAAAGAAAAGGGAAGCCGACTCGTATGCGAATGAAAAGGAACATGCGGGGTGGTGACGTCACATAGTCCGCTATGTTCCTCTTAAAAACAGAAAAATATCCTCAAAAACAACTCTTAAAAGAGAACTGAATAAATTTAAAACAGCTTCTAAGATTGTGTCATAAGTCGAAAAGACAATAAAATACCCTTGCTGTAATATACTACAGCAAGGGTTTTTTATAGGAGCAGGCTTTTGGCGAAGCCTCTTATTTAATCCGTGCCTGAAACCATCAGTTTATTCTTCCGCCTGGAACTTGCGGCTTACCTTCATCAGATTGATAGTATTGGTCACCACATTCTGTGCTTCCTGTATCATTGTCAAATAAACCATGCTGACTTTGATACTTCCGGATTGGTTTTGGATGCGCTGTAACTCTTCACGTTTCAGGTGAGTCAATTGCCCGTTCAGGTTATTCGCTTTGCGAATTTCATTTTCAAGTTCTTCATAATCATTGTGATCCAATTTGTGGCGGCAAACTTGTAACAGATAGGTTATATCCTCCGTGACATCTGTAAACTCACCCTTTTGAATAGCGTCAAACGGCTTGAAATTATTGTCAATATGTTCCAGGCACGGTTCGCAGAGACGACCGACACTATATACCAGTTCGCTGGCGAAATCATTGCCCTGATAATAATATAACCCTTTCTCCAATACAGTGTTGTTGTCAAGGCGGCACATGGCAAGAGCGCCCGTACGTTTCATCTGTTTGAGAAGTTGCTTTTCGAACTTCACCGCCCCCATAGAACGGCGTAGACCCCGAAGATTTTCGTGCACGAAAGCGGTAACGGTACGTTCCAAGTTCTCTTCCGTAAATTCCAGTATCTTGCTTAACTCTTCGCGGGTGTGTTTCCGCAACAGATTCAAGATTTCGGCATTGTCACTGCTTTGCATCAGTTGCTTGATTGTTTCGTTGCCTTTTTCCTTAGCTTTACGTTTCTTGAACATCAACTGGCTGCGAATCAGTAGGAATACTGCCAACCCGATCATTGCTACGATAGCAACCGTACCTCCGTAATAGATAAGTATAGCGACAAAGAAACAGAAGGTAAATGCAGCTCCGGCTGTAATGAACCAACCACCGATAACGCTCAGTACGCCTGTAATACGGAATACGGCTGAATCGCGTCCCCAGGCACGGTCGGCAAGCGAACTACCCATAGCGACCATAAATGTTACATAGGTAGTTGAGAGAGGTAATTTAAGGGAAGTACCCAGAGCAATAAGCAAACCTGCCAATACAAGGTTTACGGCAGCTCTGACCAGGTCGAACGCTGCACCGTTGGCAATGATGGCTTCATCTTTACGGAAGCGGGTGCCTATCCACCGTTTGCTGCTTTCGGGCATAATCTTTGAAATCCCATTGGATAATCCAAGACTGAAGCGTACCAGTGTACGTGCAATAGGAGTACTACCGAACGTTTCTTCACCTTCATCTTGCCGTGATAAATCCACAGATGTTTTAATTACGTTATGCGCTTTCTTGGAAGTGTACAGTGCATAAACCATAATGGCGCCCGCACCGAAAAGGAAATACCAAGGTGTTTTGGCAGGTCCGAGGAGTGAAGTCATCAGAAAACTGTCAGCGCCAATTCCGCTACCATTGGCAGTATAGTCCATAAAAGAAGAATAACCTGCCAGAGGTACTCCGATAAAGTTAACCAGGTCATTACCGGCGAAAGCCAGCGCCAATGCAAAAGTACCCAGTAGCACTACTACTTTAAATACGTTTACTTTCAGCCAGTGCAGAATCTGCATCAATATGGTGAAGAAAACAAAAGAGCAGCCGATAAGCATGGCGGTATTTTCCTGTATCCAATGCTTATTGTCGGCTGTCATGAATGAACTGTCTTTTAATCCTTTGATAAGCATGAAGTAAATGATGGATGTGGCGGCAATACCACCGAAAAGTCCGATACTGTACTTCATCCGTTTGGTATAATTAAAGGTAAAGATGACGCGTGCCAACCACTGTACCAGCATACCGAAAAAGAAAGCGATAGCTACAGACAGGAAGATACCCATGATGACCGACAGGGCTTTATCCGTATTAATGAGGTCTGCCAAGCCAAGCGAATCGTTGCTATATACTTTGATAAGCGCCAAGGCGAATGTTCCTCCCAACAACTCAAATACCATGGAAACGGTGGTGGAGGTTGGCATACCCATGCTGTTGAATACATCCAGTAACACAACATCGGTTAACATTACCGCCAGCAGAATACACATAATTTCCGTGAAGTAGAAATGCTGCGGCTGGTAGATACCATGCCGGGCAATATCCATCATGCCATTAGACATGGCGGCACCGATAAATACACCGATCGCTGCAATGAAAAGCACGGTCTTGAAAGATGCTGCCTTTGCTCCGACAGCCGAATTTAAGAAGTTCACCGCATCATTGCTGACTCCCACCATAAGGTCGAAAACCGCAAGGACAAACAGGAAGATAACAATGCAAAGATAAATAGTCTCCATAATAATATATTTTATTTCTGGCTGCAAAGGAACGTAAACCATATTGCAGGGGAATGTCATATATATTACAGAACTGTTACAAAGGGGTTGGAAGTTGAAAATTGAAAGATAATCCGGGTGATTAGCTCGTTATAATTCAGAGTAACTTCATCAAGATTATATTTATGCTTGGGTTACTTCATTTTTGATGAGTATTTATGTGAATCACTGCGAAGCTCTGCTTCGCCAAACCCTATTCCTGATTTTCATTCTTTGTCTTGAGCAGCTCGTAGAATGTGTATTGCGAGCGTACTTTTTCTTTTTGAGGATGATCTGATTTCCAACAGTTTTGCAGGTTTTCATCTACGAAACAGGCTTTGCGTTTATCCTCAAGCTGAATGAATAACATATCCGTCAGCTCCTTGCGTAAATCAGGATCCAATATGGGCGTTACAGCTTCAATACGCCGGTATAGGTTACGACGCATCCAGTCGGGTGAACCAAGGAATAGTTTGGAGTTGCCGCCATTGCCGAAATACCAAATACGGGCATGTTCCAGAAATGTATCTACAATACGTGTTACGCGGATGTTACGACTGTATGGCTGTCCCGGTATCAGGCAACAAATACCACGTACAATCAGGTCTATGCTTACGCCTGCCTGAGATGCTTCATAAAGGCGGTCTATCATGGTAGGATCTTGCAAAGCATTCATCTTCAGTATGATTCGTCCTTTTTTGCCTTTCCGCACCAGTTCTATTTCATGGTCGATAAGGTGGTTCAGTTCCGGTATCAGGTTAAAGCGTGCTACCAGTAAACGGTGAAAGACAGGATTCTCTTTACCTTGCAAGGTTCTGAACAGGTTGTGCAGGTCGTTCACTATTATGGGGTTGCAGGTGAATAAGCCGCTGTCGGCATAGAGTGTGGCGGTCTTTTCATTAAAGTTACCGGTGCTGATATGGGCGTAACCCGGCAGCTTGGCGCCGTCTTTGCTTCGCCGTAATATGAGGGCGACTTTGGCATGTACTTTTAACTTGGGTATGCTATATATGATATTAATACCTGCCGCTTTCATCATCTCGGCGGTGGCAAGATTGTTCTCTTCGTCAAAACGAGCTTTCAACTCCACGAAAACAGTTACTTTCTTACCGTTCTGTGCGGCGGCTATCAGTGTATTGATTACGGCTGAGTTCTCGGCAACACGGTATTGGGTTATCATTATCTCACGTACGGTGGGTTCGTGAACCGCTTCGTACAGGAAGTGAATGAAGTGATCGAACGAGTGGTAGGGATGGTGTAGCAGCAAATCTTTCTTTTCCACATATTGAAATACGGATTCCCGCTCGTTGAGGCATGTCAACTTCATGGGTTGAGGCTTCCGGACAGGGTGTATATCCGGGTTAGGGTTAGGCAAATGACGCAAGTCTTCGAGATTAAGATGTTTGTCGCCGGGTACCAGCTCGCGACGGTCGATATGGAAAGCGTCTACCAGAAAGTCCAGAAAGTCCTGTGGCATGGCACGGTCGTACACAAAGCGGCAGACGTCTCCTATCTTGCGCTTTTTCACTTTGCTTTTTACTTGCTCGATGATTTCCGAAGTATTGGCGGTATCATCTATCAGAATATCCGCGTCGCGGGAGATTTTGATACTGTAACTGCTGTCCACTTCATAGCCGGGGAATATCGTGTCGATATTGGCTTTGATAATGTCTTCAATGAACATCAGGTAGTAGTTGTTTCCTACTTTGGGCAGTTCAATAAAGCGGGGCACTTTGCTGTATGGTTGCTTCATGACGAAATATTGCGTCCGTCCGGGAGCGCCGGGTGGTAGTTCCTTCAGATACAGGCGGACGGCAAGATAGAGGCGGTTGTCCCGCAGAAAGGAGATTACCTTATCTTTGGATACCGGTACCGGTTGAAGGTATGGGAATATCTCTTCCCGGAAGAAGCGCCGGACGAACTCATGATGGAAAGGCTCTACATTGCGGCTTTGATAGAAAATGATGTGATTCTTCTTCAGTTCGGGCAGTATCTTTTGTTCGTAAATGCGGATACGCTCCTCCAACTGCCGGTTTACTTCGAGATTGATGGCATCTACCAGTTCGGTGGCGGATTGCACGTTTTCCTCATCACTTTGCGCGGCGCCGGTAGCTATGGCTTTGTGGTCGGCTACACGTATCTTATAGAATTCTTCCAGATTAGACGAATAAATAGAAATAAAGTTAATGCGCTCATACAGAGGCAATGTGTTGTCTTCTGCTTCCAGCAGTACGCGGTAGTTGAATGATAGCCAACTGATGTCACGCTTAAAATATCTGTTTTCCATAAACTTATATTAAGTTGATTCCCCAAATATAGTTACCTTTGCACAGATAAACAAAAGAAAAATGACGAAAGTTGGTTTATTATCCGATACGCACGGATATTGGGACGAAAAGTATCTGCAATATTTTGAATCGTGCGATGAAATATGGCATGCCGGTGATATCGGTTCGCCGGAAGTTGCGCAGAAGTTGGCGGCGTTCCGTACCTTTCGTGCTGTGTATGGCAATATAGACGGGCAGGATATCCGTGTTGTTTATCCGCAAATCAACCGGTTTACGGTAGATGGAGCGGAGGTGTTGATAAAACATATCGGCGGTTATCCGGGTAATTACGACCCTTCGATACGGGGAAGTCTTCTGACGCGTCCACCCAAACTCTTTATCAGCGGACACTCCCATATATTAAAGGTGAAATATGATAAAACATTGGATATGCTGCATATTAATCCCGGGGCTGCCGGTATCTCCGGATTTCACAATGTGCGTACCATGGTGCGATTCGTGGTAGACCATGGTGCTTTCAAAGACCTTGAAGTAATAGAATTGGCAGGCTGAAAGCAACAACAATGAACTTGATATTCATGCTTTGTTGTTGTGATATTTAGTTTAAAAAACTTCTAAGATTATTTTGTACTACATTCAGTTTACACTATCTTTGTCGCCTGAATAGATCACCGAGAGCCGTGGGGCATAGTCCTCCTTCTTATTTTATTCTACATTTGTATAAAACCGAAAAAAGAACTGAAATATGAAAGGAATTATTCTTGCCGGTGGCAGCGCCACCCGTCTTTACCCCTTATCAAAGGCTATTTCCAAGCAGATTATGCCCGTGTATGACAAGCCGATGATTTATTATCCGCTCTCCACGCTTATGTTGGCGGGGATACGCGAAGTGCTGATAATCTCTACTCCACGTGACTTACCCATGTTCCGTGACTTGCTCGGTACAGGCGAGGAACTCGGAATGTCTTTCTCTTATAAGATACAGGAAAACCCCAATGGATTGGCACAGGCTTTTGTGTTGGGATCCGAATTCCTGAACGGTGAACCGGGATGTCTCATTCTGGGTGATAACATGTTCTACGGGCAAGGATTTTCCGCAATGTTGAAGCGTGCCGCTTCTATAGATAAAGGAGCGTGTATTTTCGGCTATTATGTGAAAGACCCGCGCGCTTATGGTGTAGTAGAATTTGATGCTGACGGAAATGCCATCTCCCTTGAAGAAAAGCCTGCGCACCCCAAGAGCAACTATGCTGTACCCGGTCTTTATTTCTATGATTCTACCGTAACTGCCAAAGCTGCGTCTCTGAAACCTTCCGCCCGTGGTGAATATGAAATTACCGACCTCAATCGTCTTTATCTGGATGAAGGTACCTTAAAGGTTGAAATCTTTGGCCGTGGTTTTGCATGGCTCGATACGGGTAATTGCGACAGTCTGCTGGAAGCAAGCAACTTTGTGGCTACCATACAGAACAGGCAAGGTTTCCGGGTCAGTTGCATTGAAGAAATAGCATGGCGTAAGGGGTGGATAGATGTAGACCAACTCTATCGTCTGGGCGAACAGCTTGGCAAGACGGAGTATGGTACGTACCTGATGGAGCTTGCCGACTCCTATCGCTAACCAATTCATAATTCACAATTCATAATTCACAATTCATAATTCATAATTCATGAAAACCTATCTCGTAACCGGCGCTGCCGGATTTATCGGCGCCAATTATATCAAGTATATCCTGGCAAAGCATAATGACGCCAAGGTTGTTATACTTGATGCATTAACATACGCCGGTAACCTTGGAACCATCGCTAAAGACATTGATGATGAACGTTGTTTCTTTGTAAAAGGCAATATTTCCGACCGGACGCTTGCTGATGACCTGTTCGCCAAATTCAAATTTGACTATGTGGTGAACTTTGCTGCCGAAAGCCATGTAGACCGTAGCATTGAAGACCCGCAGCTTTTTCTTGTGACCAATATTCTGGGAACGCAGAACTTGTTGGATGCGGCACGCCGCGCATGGGTCACCGGTAAGGATGAAAACGGTTATCCCGCCTGGCGTAAGGGAGTGCGTTACCATCAGGTTTCAACAGATGAAGTGTATGGTTCCTTAGGTGCCGAAGGCTACTTCACCGAACAAACTCCGCTGTGTCCGCATAGCCCTTACAGTGCGTCGAAGGCCAGTGCCGATATGGTGGTTATGGCTTATCACGACACGTATAAGATGCCGGTAACCATCACCCGTTGTTCCAATAACTATGGTCCGTATCATTTCCCTGAGAAACTTATTCCGCTGATTATCAAGAATATCCTTGAAGGAAAGAAACTTCCGGTATATGGCGATGGCAGTAACGTACGTGATTGGCTGTATGTGGAGGATCATTGCAAGGCTATTGATTTGGTGGTTCGCGAAGGTGTTGATGGTGAAGTTTACAATGTGGGCGGCCATAACGAGAAGACTAATCTTGAGATAGTGAAACTGACTATCGCTACGATTCATAGCCTGATGGAGAAACAACCGGAGTATCGTGAAGTTCTGAAAAAGAAGATAAAGACTGCCGATGCTCAGATTGATATCAGTTGGATTAACGACGACCTGATAACTTTCGTGAAAGACCGTCTTGGTCATGACCAACGTTATGCTATCGACCCCGCGAAAATAAGCGATGCCTTAGGCTGGTATCCTGAAACTAAGTTCGAAGTTGGAATCGTAAAGACTATCGAGTGGTATCTGGATAATCAGATTTGGGTAGAGGAAGTTACCAGTGGGGATTATCAGCGCTACTATGAGAATATGTATGGGAAGAGGTGATTATAAGTACAGGTATATAGATTTGGAAATACGGATTATTATTGCGTAATTTGCGTAACGTTAATAGTGTAACGCGAAAAGTGTAATATGAAAAAAGAAGTTGAAAATCCTTTCCTTGAGTACGGCTATGTCAGTCCGAAATACTTTTGCGACCGTGAACGGGAAACTATTGAGATAATTTCATCACTGAAAAACGGTAGAAACCTAACCCTCGTCTCCCCACGGCGTATGGGTAAAACGGGTCTGATAAAGAATGTTTTCTATAAACTTCGTGAGCAGCAACCCGATATCGTTACTCTCTATATGGACATTTTCCCAACGCAGAATATGGGAGAATTTGTCCGGTTGTTTGCCGGTACAGTACTTGGGCAGTTAGATTCTGCGCCACAGAAAGCAATGTCGCGCATTACCAAGTTTGTTAAAAGTATCCGTCCAATGTTTACATTAGACGAGTTTTCGGGTAAACCGCAGGTAACAATTGATGTGTCGCCAATGACTGAACAGGCTACACTCAAAGAGATTTTTGATTACCTTGCTTCCTCCGAACAACAGTGCTATATTGCCATTGACGAGTTTCAGCAGGTGACCGAATATCCTGAAAAAGGACTTGAAGCTGCACTTCGTTCCTATATTCAAGACCTGCCGAATGTCCATTTCATATTTTCCGGCAGTCGCCAACATGTGATGCAGGAGATGTTCCTTTCGGCAAAGCGTCCGTTCTACCAGAGTGCGCATACCCTTTCCATCGGTAGTATCGACAAACATATATACTATGACTTTGCAGCGGAGTTTTTTGCCGGACGTAGCCTTTCCGAAGAGACTTTTTCATATATTTATGATACTTTCGGAGGACATACCTGGTATATTCAGGTTATCCTCAACCGCCTTTACGGTTATTGCAGGAAAGTAGATCTGTTGTTGGTGCAGCGTGCGATAGAACAGATTATCGCTGAAAACATGTATGCCTACGAAACTCTTCTTGCAGCTTATCCGCAAGGTAGTATCAAGCTCTTGAAAGCAATAGCCAAAGCGGGTTCGGTGAAAGAAGTCAACTCCAGTGGATTCATTGCAGCGAACCGTCTTAAGGCTGCCAGCAGTGTAAACGTTTCCCTTCGTAAACTCCTTGATAAGGAGTTAATCTATAAATCGATCGACGGCTACATGGTTTACGACCGGTTTATGGCAATCTGGCTCAAACAGTTACCTTATTAATCTTCAGAAAACATAAGCAATACTATCGGCTTTAACTCCTTAACTCCTAACGGAGTGATAACTACTTTAGCTCCCGCAGTGTGAATAATGCAGGTTAGTGTAAGATTATTATCATACTGAGAATTATCCCCATAAGCAGCATATTACGTGAAGTTTCACCTAATATGCTGTTTAGTTTCTTGCCACTTCGTATCTGCACCATTCGTTTCCAGGTGCGCACATGGGCATAGAGATAGAAGAAAGGCAGGATGATGCCTGCCGGATTCCATCCCCAAGCGAACCGGAAACAAAGACAGGCGGCGATGATGCCGAGCCAGAGATATAAGTACCTTCCGAAAGGTTCTCCAAAGCGGACGATAAGCGTACGTTTGCCGCTGAGGACATCCTGGTCACGGTCACGATAGTTGTTTACTACTAATAAGGTATCTATTACCAAGCCGCAGATAAGCGAAGCGACTATGACATCCGGCGTAATCGTGTAAGCCTGTACATAGTACGTACCGCCTACGGGGATAAATCCGAAGAATATAAGTACCAGCAAATCTCCCCAACCTTGATAGGAGAGGACGGTGGTGTACAGGAAAGCGAATACTACGCAGAACACTCCTAATGCAACCAGTTCCCATCCGCCGTGAGGAAATAGCCCCCAGCTATCGTATAAGATTCCGCAGCCGGCAAGGCAAGAGAACGTGACCGTGAGAATAATACCCAGTTTCATTGCACCCGGTGTAATCCAGCCTTGGGCACAGGCGCGCTCCGGGCCGAGGCGGTCTTCGCGGTCGGTTCCTTTTAGATAATCGAACAAGTCGTTGATTAAGTTGGCGGCAATCTGCATACCACAGGCGAAAAGCAGGCACAGCAAAGCGGGCGTAACTCTAAGTTGCTCGTCGGTAAATGCCAGTGCGGTACCTACAAGTACCGGTATGATGGCTCCTGTCAATGTCTTGGGGCGGGCGGCGAGGAGCCATGCAGGGAATGAATTTTGCTTAATCTCTTTCATCTGCTTAATCTTTAGTATATTCTGCATTTTCCGGCAAACTTACATAAATTCATTCGTATTTTATGTTGGTTGGATAAAGAAAGCTATTTTCTTTAGAGGAAAAACCGGAGTTGTCATTCTGTCACTTTGTATTTTAAGTTGGCTGAGAATGCGTTATTTCCGCCCGAAGGCAAGGTTGGTTGGAAATACGCGAGCGAAAATCGGTAAGTGCCAGACTGATAGCGAGATATCGAAATACGTACATTTATTCTGGAACAAAATACCTCCCCAAAAGTACTCTTCTAAGAGGACAAGCGTGTATAATAAGCCATTTACTTATAGGTAACAAGTGAACTACTTACAGGTAGTTAACGATCTACTTATAGATAGTTAGTGTTCTACCTCTAAGTAACTGGCTTCTTTTGCATAAACAGCCTGTAAATATGCAATAATATACAAAATTAGTGCATCATTATTCTTTGTTTATTCATCAAGCACTCTAAAAGATGAATTTATAAATCAAGGCGTGTTATGAAAAGCCGGATAATGCTATCATAATGAATGTGAATAGCTGTTATTCATTGTCATTTAGATATCTCCGCAAGCTTTAAAAAGTATCTCTGTTTTATTCCTTCCGTATCTTCTTCCGGCATCAACACTATCCCCAGATTCTTCTTTCCGTCCATCTTCACAACGATAGGCTGTTTGAAATGAACGTGGCGCAGATACTTGTTTTCGAATACGGCGGGTTGCGCATTAAGAAAGTCCTGATTGTATACGCCATCGTTCATAAAGGCGTTGATGGTAAAGTAACCGACACCGAAAGAAGTCAGGTTCTGGAAGAAGTGCGTCCCTTGGCTGGGGTCGACACGATAATTAGTCAGCCCGGCCTCCACGATAACACGGGCGGCGCTGATATGGGGCCACTTCACAGGAATACCAAGCCAGGAGTCGCTGCTTCCCCAACGTCCGGGACCAACCAACACATAGTTTTTCTTCTCGTTCAGGAATCTCTGGTTCAGTTTCTCTATTTCCCACGCTATTTCCTGATTGTGGGACGCACTGTAATCATCTGTTTTCACATAGACAATGTCGTGCATGTCATTCATAATCCCATGTCCGAGGGAGTGGTCGGAACGAAGCAGAACTCTCTCATCCGAGATTGCCGACAAGTCTTCGTCAAGCATCTCCTTTGTATCAACAATGGGACGTATCTGCAAGAGATAGAACGTACCCGTCTTATCCCGTTCGCGGTTCATGGTAGCGGCAAACTCTATTTCTACGGGTCGGCGCATTTCCTGCTGGCCGTATTTCAATATCAACTGAAGGATATGCGCCAGAGGGAATACGTCGTGTTGCAGGATATTGGCGAAAGTAATAACCTTACGTCCGCCCGGATACAAACCGTCACGGATTATCTGGTCGTACGGGTCGTAAGTGGAAGCAATATACTTCAGCGAACCGTCCTTTTCCGCTTCCTTTACGTGTAGCTTCAGTAAGTTGAAACCGTCGTCTATGGAAAAGTCATGCCCTGCATTGCGTAAGTCGAGAGCATAGAAGCGGGTCTGCGTTTCCTTCAAGGCTATCTCCATTTCGCTGGTTTGCAGTATCTGGTGAGGATGGTAAGGAGAGAAACGCAGCGTCATTCCGCCGTCCACGATGTATTTCCCCAAACCGAGGGCAAGATTCACAGTACCTTCTTCCGGCTTTTCATCACCGATGGGATAATAGTTCAGCGAGCGCGCCACGCCCGACATGGAAGGATAGTAACGGTCGCCGTACTGATTGCCTACAACTTCCTGCAGAATAACCGCCATCTTCTCCTGATCAATAACGTTGCTGGTGGCTTGCATATACGCTTTGCTGTCGCGGAAGTAAACCGAAGCATATACCCCTTTGATGGCGTCGGACAACATGCGGAGCATTTCATACTTATCATCCAGATAAGGAACCATGTACGTATTGTATATTCCGGCAAAGGGCTGGTAATGCGAATCTTCCAACAAAGAAGACGAGCGGATGGCAAGAGGTGACTTCACCACGTCGAAGAAAGTGAAGAAGTCCTCCACCAGACGGTCGGGTAACTTGGCTTTCAGGAAACAACGCAGGATAACACTGTCCTCGGCATCGGAAAGCGCCACCTGATACAGGTTGTTTGTCTCCATAAACTCGTCGAACACGTCGGTACACAGTACCACGGTTTTAGGAATAGCGACGCGGGCATTGTCGAATTCCTCAAACTCGGGATAATGCTTCACCATATTATCTATAAAAGCAAGTCCGCGTCCTTTGCCTCCCAACGAACCGTCGCCGATGCGGGCGAAGTTGGAGTAACGGTCGAAACGCTCGCGCCTGAATACTGCCACCACGCCCTGGTTCTTCATCTTGCGGTATTTGACGATAGCCTCGAAAATGATTCTCCGGTGGGCGTCCACATCTTGCAGGCTGCTCCAGGTGATGGGCTTAAGGAACTCTGCTATGGGGAACATGGCGCGTGAGTAGAGCCAGCGGCTGATGTGGTTGCGGCTGATGTGATAGAGGAACGACTCCGCCGGTACGGCGAAGAGGATGTTTTGCAGTTCTTTCAGGTTCTTTACGCGGGCAATCTCTTCCAGCGTGTCGGGATTGCGGAAGATGAAATCGCCGAAACCGAAGTTGTCCGATACGATGCGCCGCAAGTCTACGTCCATCTTCTTGGAGTTCTTGTCAATAAAGGCGGCGGCGTACTTGGAAGAGTACAGAACGTTTTCCGATTCGGATGATTGTATAATGAGCGGCATGAACGGTTCTTCCTTGCGGATAACGGAACAGAGTTTGATTCCGGCGATTCTGTCGTTCTCCCCGCCTTCCACGTGTGGAAAGGAAACGTCGGTGATTACTCCCAGAATGTTGTTCCTGTATTTCTCGTAGATGCCGATAGCTTCTTCGTAAGTGCGCGCCAGTACAATCTTGGGACGCCCTCTCATGCGCAACGTGCGTTGGTGGGCATTCAGGGCCTCGGTACTGAATTCCTGGCTCTGCTTCAACACGAACTTATAGAGATTGGGCAGTACGGACGAGTAGAAACGGATACTGTCTTCCACCAATAAAATAACCTGTACGCCTACTTCGTTCACATCGTGCTCCAGATTCATCTTATCTTCTATCAGCTTGATGATGGACAACAACAAGTCCGTGTTTCCCAACCAGCAAAAAACATATTCGAAAGCGCTCAGGTCTTCGTTGGCAATCCGGTTGGTAATGCCGTGGCTGAACGGGGTCAATATCACTACCGGTATGTTTTCGTACAAGTCCTTGATATGCCTTGCTACATCGAAACCTTCATTGTCTCCCGTTCCGGGCATACAGATAATAAGGTCGAACGGTACGGTAGAGAGTTGCGCCAACGCCTCCTCGAATGTAGATACCTGGGTGAAGCGGGGCGGGTAACGCAAGGAGAGGGATGTATATTCGTTGAACATCTTTTCGTCAATGCGCCCGTCGTCCTCCAACATGAAGGCATCGTAAGGATTGGCTATCAGAAGAATGTTGAAAATACGTCGCGTCATCAGATTGGCGAACTGTGTATCTTTGAAATAAAGCTGGTTTAATTTAAGCTTGCTAAGCATAGACTCTTCTTTTATTATTTGGGGATTTGACTGACAAAATACGCTCTTTTTCCGGTGAAATGCAAGTAAAGCAGAGGTATTATATTATATTTGCTCGTATTATTGCATCCGGAAAAAAGAATAGTATGAAAAACAACTTAGTAACATTAAAGCGCCGGTTTATTTTGTTTGCATTTATTTCATGGCATACTTGTCTATTTGCCGGTTCTTTCCATCACCTTAATATCAGTGAGGGCTTGAGTAGCAGGCAGGTTTATCAGATTTGCAAGGACTCTGCCGGATTTATCTGGGCTTATACCCACATGGGGGTAGACCGTTATGACGGAAACGAAATAAGACACTATAAACTGGATGAGACGATTGAGTCGAGAAATCACATCCTGTCTTTTACCGTTATGAAGATAGATGTGAGCGGAAACCTTTGGATTGCTTTAAGAAATGGTAGAATCTACAAGTATGACAGCTTGAAGGATGCCTTTCACTTGCAGACGGATTTATCACAGTTCCTTTCTTCTACGATACTGAATGATATAGAGTTTGATGACGGTAAAGGTTTGTGGCTATGTACTTCAACGGGAGTGTATCATTGGAGTAGTGAAAGCAACAGCTTGTCTCCGGCGGGAGTGATAGGCGAATGGACCAGTTGCATTATAAAAAGCGGGAACGACGCCTTCTATGTCGGCACTAATACCGGGGTTTATAGACTGAATAGAATAAAGGCTACTCATCAGTTGCAGAAAGAGCAGGTCGCGCTTCCTGTGGAGGCACGTATAGAAAGCCTGTTCCTATACGGTCGGAAACTGTATATAGGAACCTTCTCGAATGGTGCATTTGTAGTTGAACTTCAAACCGGATATGTGAAATCCCTTAACGACTTTGTTCCCGATATACCCGTCCGTGCCTTTGCTCACGACAAAGGGCACGCTATCCTGGTAGGAGTAGACGGCGCCGGTATCTTTAAAATTGATGAAGCGGACGACAGGTTGTTAATTCACTATATCACCGATGAAGATGATGACAACAGTCTGACCGGTAATACGGTTTCCGATATCTGTGTGGACGAATATGGCGGAGTCTGGGTAAGTACCAATACGAATGGTGTAAGTTATATGGCCTTTGACGGCGCCGATGTACGATGGATAAAGCATGCACGGAATAATTCTTCTTCATTAAGTTCGAATCATGTGAATGTGATGATTCAGGACTCGGAAGGCGATTATTGGTATGGAACCAATGACGGAATCAGTCTTTACCAGGCGAAAACGAAACGGTGGACACATTTCCTTAACGGAAAGAGAACACCTTATTTATCTGTTGTACTGGCTCTTTGTGAAGATAATGAAGGATACGTTTGGGCAGGCGGCTATGGTATCGGCTTGCACCGTATTAATAAAAGGAACGGCGAGGTCAGGAAAATGCCGAACCGGGATAAACTTTCCGGTCGCGGCATATCCACTGACTATATCTATGCGATTCACGCCGAAGGCGATTGTCTGTGGTTCGGAGGCATCGAAGGCGATTTTGTCCGTTACAATAGAAGGAACGATGTATATACGTATTATCCGATTAATTGTATCGGCGATATAAAGTATGGTGATAAGAACACGCTATTGCTGGCAGCTTGTGACGGATTGGGCTATTTCGATAAGACTACCGGAGAAGTCAGGTGGCAGCAACAGTTCGGCGATGTAACCTTGAACTATCCGGTTCGTTGCTTGTTTCGTTCATCATCCGGTGATATCTGGCTGCTTACGGATGGAGAAGGGTTGATACGTTTTAATCCGCAAACTGAGAAGTCGCGCATCTATACGGTTGCCGACGGGCTTGCATCTAATTCCATCAACAGTATTGTTGAAGACAATAATGGCTATATCTGGTTTAATACGGAGAAGGAGTTGTATTGCCTGGACTTGATTGAAGATATTGTAATGGATGGGAACGACCTGTTGAACATAGGCTGGGGATATTATAATGCAAATGCCGCTTTAAGAACAAAGGATGGGCATTTGGCGTTTGGTACCGCTCAGGGGGTGCTTGTCTTTACACCGGCTTTTGACTTTTCGCGGAGTATGCCCGTCGAACTGATATTTACCGACTTTAAGTTGCCTTATGAATCGGTAATTGCGGGTATGCCCGGTTCTCCGTTAAAAGCAGGTATTAATGAAACGCAGCATCTCAAGCTGGAACATGATCAGAATTCTTTTTCTATTTCCTTTTCGGCCATAAACTTTGTTTCTCCTCATAAGGTCAGGTATGAATACCGGCTGAAGGATCACGAACAGCAGTGGCACCGGGTAGATGCTGTTCGCAGTGTCGATTATATGGACCTCTCTCCCGGAAGATATACTTTTGAGTTGAGGGCTTTTGATAAATATACCCAGTTGCAAGTAGGAGAGCGGGCGGTTGATATACATATTGCCCGTTCGTCATGGGCGTCGTGGTGGGCTATATCTATTTATTTGCTGTTCCTGTTCGTGTTAGCTTACTTGTTTATTCAGTTCATGAAGCAGAGAATGCGCGAGAATAAAATCAATGAGAAGATACAGTCGTTCATCGGTATTGCCCATGACTTGCGTACTCCGGTTACTTTGATAAAACTTCCGTTGAGTGAACTTGAGATGCAGGCGGATCTGCCTGAAGAGAGCAGGAAGAAGTTGGATGTTGCCGTGAAGAATGCAGAAAAGCTGTTCACGATGATTACCCAATTGCTGGATTTGCAAAAAACCGAAGCGCGTTCGGAATATCTGGAAGTTATGTTCTATAATATACAGTCTTACCTGGAAGATAAGTTGTCGGCTTTCCACATGGCGGCTATGCGGAAAGATATAGAACTGTACCTGGAGGTTGAACCCGGTATGCCGGAGGTATGGCTGGATAAAGACAAGATGGATCATATTATGGATAACCTGCTTTCAAATGCGCTGAAGTACACAGAAAAAGGAAGTATCGGTGTGATAGTGGGGCAAAGCAAAAGCAAGTGGTCGATTACAGTGAAAGATACAGGCATTGGAATTCCGGAGGAAGAGCAGAAGAATATCTTTAATGAATATTACCGCGCCAAGAATGTGATGAACTTACAGGAGCAGGGCATAGGAATGGGGCTGATGATTACTTGCAGAATCATAAAGCAGCATCACGGAAGGATAGAGTTTAGGAGTAAGGAGAATGAGGGAAGTGCGTTTACCATTACATTCCCGAAGAAATTGAAGTCGGGAATGGTGATTGCCGTGAACGAAGAACTACAGGAAACAATGAAGGTTTCATCATCCCGGATAGAAAAAGAACAGACGGGCAAGAATACTCTGCTGTTGGCGGAAGACGATAAGGATATGCGTGACTATCTTGTGGATAGCCTATCTTCAGAATACAAGGTGGTCAGTGTTCCTGATGGAGGAAAGGCTTTAGAGATGGCAAAGGAGATGAATCCGGATATCATCATTTCGGATATTATGATGCCGGTTATTCAGGGAGATGAATTGTGCCGGATATTGAAGTCTTCTGTTGAGACCAGCCATATACCGGTAGTACTGTTGACCGCTCTCAGCGAAAGGGAGAATATTATTTTAGGATTGGAAGCCGGTGCGAATGATTATGTAATCAAGCCTTTCGATTTGTCGGTGCTGAAGGTAAGGCTCCGCAATATACTTCAGAGCAGACAGCACTTGCGTGAAAAGCTCTTGTCTATTAATATATCTAATGCAGCACCCATAGACGATGTGGATTACGGCAGCCACCTGGATAAAGAATTCTTAGACGCTGCATTAGAGATTATCAATGATAACATGAGTAACCAGCATTTCTCAATCAGCGACTTCTGTAACTTGATGGGAATGAGCCGTACTTCTACTTACAATAAGATAAAAACTTTAACAGGATTGCCGCCAAACGACCTCATTCGTTTCGTTCGTTTGAATAAGGCGAAAGAGATTTTAGCGTTACGTAACCACGGAGTCGGAGAGGTGGCTACAATGGTTGGATTTGCTGATGCGAAGTATTTCAGTACTTGCTTTAAAAGGCAGTTTGGAGTGAGGCCAAGTAATTTGTAGAGCAAAAAAACAGATTTTAAACCAAATAAGATAGAAAACAAACCTTTAGGATAGGAAACAAACCTTTTTTGTTAGATAATGAACCCCTGTTTCCTTGATTCTGCGTAATATTGTAGTCAATAGTAAACTAAAAAAAATGCAGAAGAGAAGATGGAAACTTATTTAGGTTTAGACTTAGGGGGAACGAAATTACTGATTGGCGAGATTGATAGTCACGGTAATATATTGAAGTACAAAAAATATGACTCCGGCTACTTTAATCAACAGGCGGCGCTGGACATTATTAAGTCGTCTCTGGACGATTACATTGAAACCGTAGGCTGGTATGACAAGAAGCCTTTAGCAATGGGGGTAGGCTTGATAGGACGGGTAGATCCTAATCAAGGTATTTGGTTGCAGATAGACCCCAGCAGGACGCATCCTGTTGCATTGGCCAAAGAACTATCAGATATATATGGTATGCCTTGTCATATAGATAATGATGTGAAAAGCGCTACCCGGGCGGAGCGTGTCTGGGGTTTCGGACAAATATCCAAGAACTTCATATACTTGAATATCGGTACGGGTATTGCAATCGGTACGGTGGTGCATGGACGTCAGATACGTGGCAGCCATTTCAACGCCGGCGAAGTAGGGCACGTACGGGTAGGGGTAAATGTAGGTATCAAATGTACATGTGGAAGAATCGATTGTGTAGAAGCCATAGCTTCGGGTACAGGTTTTGACCGTTGTGCCAGATTGCTGCGCGAACACTATGAAACAGACCTGCATATTCCCGCCGACCAAGGAGAAAGAATACCGGTTAGCGAGATTTTTGCATTGAGCCGGAAAGGCGATCCATTGTGTGTGAAGCTCGTGGAGAATGCTTCTGATGCGTTGGCTAACCTTATTATGAATCTGGTACGGGTAACGGATCCCGAGATAATAGTTTTGGGTGGCGGTGTTGTAGCCGACGGATACATTCACGCTAAGGTACTGGAGTTGCTGAACCCCGTCACAATGCGTTTTGTAAGCAATGGTGTTGTTATAACCAAGTTGAACCCTGAGTTCATCGGGCTTCTGGGCGCAGGAGCTGTGGCTATGAATATGTAGATGATCCCTTAATATATAATGTAGAGTTTATGAAGATAACGATAACGAATGACGAAAGAGCATTTGACTGTACTGCAGCATGGCGTATAATCGGAGAGATTTTGAGTAAGCCGGACTGTGTCATTGGACTTTCTACCGGGCGTACTACCGGAAACTTGCACCGCATTGTGGGAGAAATATATTCCCATTATCCCTTTGATGCTTCCAAAGTCACTTTTGTGGGATTGGATGAAGTGGTGAACGTACCGCGCGAGTATGTGGGAGCCTGTTATACCATGTTGAAGACGGAATTGATAGACACCTTATTAATAAAGGAAGAGAACTTCCTGATGTTACCTACCATTTCCGACAATTTCGATAGAGACTGTATCGCTTTTAAGGAAGAGATAGACAGGCGCGGAGGAATCGACCTGTTGATTCTGGGATTGGGCGAGAATGGACATCTGGGCTTTAACCAACCCCACTCACCTTGGGGGCATGAAGTCTGGATTACTGACATGAACCCGGAACTGGAGGAGCGTATCCGCAGAGAAACCCTAACTCCGGTGGAGAAAGAATTGAGAGGAGCAACCTTGGGGCTTAAGAGTATTATGAATGCCCGCAAGATTGTACTGGTAGCAAAAGGTTATAATAAAGCCGGTATTGTGAAGCAAATGCTTGAAAGCCCGGTGATTGCCGGTGTTCCCGCTTCCATCCTTCAGTTGCATCCCAATTGTGAATTCCTGCTGGACAGTGCTTCCGCCTCCGAACTATCTTAACCTGCAGTATGAATAATACAGGTTAGAAGCTGTTTTGAATTTATTCTTAAAACAATCTTATGATATAACTAATGATGACACAACAAGAAAAACAAATCAGTTACATGAGACCATTCCTTACCATGGTCTTCCTGTTCCTTATCGTTGGCTTTTTGACTACAGCCAATACCCAGTTTCAAGGCCCGCTGAAAGAAACATTCCTGCAGAAGGTGGGTGACCTGAAGAATACGTTTGCCACGTTGATTACCTTCTCCTGGTTCCTGGCATATCCTATATGTGGAGGAGTCGGTTCATCCTGGATTAACAGATACGGCTATAAAGGCACGTTGATTCGCGGACTTTGGATTATGATTATCGGTTTAGGCCTCTTTTTCGCTTCCTCTTATTTCACGGTGCAGTTCCCCGATGCCGATATGACGATAGGAGAGAATGTTATTCCTCTGGGATTCTTTATATTCCTGTTAGGCTCTTTTGTTGTAGGCGCTTCGGCCACTATTCTGCAAGTAGTTATCAATCCTTATCTGGCGGCTTCCAGTGTGAAAGGAACGCAGGCCATTCAACGTCTGGCTATTGGCGGTACGGCCAATTCGGTGGGAACCACGATTGCTCCTTACTTTGTGACGGGTGTAGTTTTCGGCGGTCTTGCTATGGAAGATATTCAAATCGGGCAGTTGATGCTACCTTTCTTCCTGTTGATGGTTACCATTGCCGTGATTGTCGTCCTGCTGATGAACCTGTCCCTGCCGGATATTCAGGGAACGCGGGCTGAAAAGGGCGAGAAGCTGGAAAAGAGTGTCTGGTCGTTCCGGCATCTCACGTTAGGCGTGTGCGCCATATTCTTCTATGTGGGAGTAGAGGTATGTATCGGGGCAAATATCAATTTGTATGCCATTGAGCAGAACTATGCCTCTCCGGCATTGATGGCTACTCTTTATTGGGGAGGTATGCTGATTGGCAGATTGGCGGGCAGTTCATTGAGTAAGGTTTCGCCTCGTACGCAGTTGACGGTAACTACCGTTTCGGCTACAGTGCTGACTTTGCTGGCTATTATCTTCAATAATCCTTGGTTGCTGACGGCGGTAGGATTGTTCCACTCTATCATGTGGGGTGCTATTTTCACATTATCCGTGGCCCACTTGGGTAAATACACTTCGGTAGCTTCCGGTGTGTTTATGATAGGTGTGGTGGGCGGCGCCATACTGCCTTTGTTGCAGGGAGTCCTGGCCGATATGTTGGAAGGTTGGAGAAGTTCCTGGTTTATTGTGATTTTTGGGGAGTTATTTATGTTGTATTACGCCTTGATGGGTTCACGTGTCCGTCAGAGGGCTGATTAACTATATATAATATGATGAGAAAAGTAAGATTAATGATTTTGACTGCATGGGCGGTATTGCTGTCGTGCAGTGGTGTGAAAGCGGGAGAGCTAAGCATGGCGGCTGCCCCGAAAGAGAAAGTGATAGTGGCGTATGTAACTTCCTGGAGTAGCATTATGCCCAATCCGCAGTACATGACACACATCAACTATGCCTTTGGGCATGTGACTGAAACGTTTGATGGAGTAGGGATTGACAACGAAGCCCGTCTCCGCTCGATTGTTGCCTTGAAAGCGCAGAACCCGAAGCTGAAGGTGATGCTTTCAATAGGCGGATGGGGAAGCGGTCGCTTCAGTGAAATGGCGGCTGACGATAAGCTCCGCCAGTCGTTTGCCAAAGATTGCCAAAGAGTGGTGAAGGAATTCAAACTCGACGGTATAGACATTGACTGGGAATACCCCACGAGCAAGGCAGCCAATATTTCGGCTTCACCGGACGATACGAAGAACTTCACGCTGTTGATGCGCGATATACGGAAAGCGATCGGAAAGAAGAAGCTGCTGACTCTTGCCACTGTGGCATCTGCCAAGTATATAGACTTCAAGGCTATCCTCGGCTATATTGATTTTGTTAATATCATGTCCTACGACATGGGGAATGCTCCCATACATCACGCCGGGCTTTATCCTTCGAAGAATACAGGTGATATGACAGCCCATACTGCTGTTGAGGCGCATCTCAAGGCCGGTGTTCCGGCTTCCAAACTGACTATGGGAGTACCTTTCTATGGACGCGGCGGTTCCAAGTATCCCAACTTCCGCGACTATCGCAAGGTGGGCGGAACTATCGAATTTGAAGAACGCTGGGACGACACGGCAAAGGTTCCTTATCTGGTAGATAAAGATGATGAGCTGGTATTTGGTTACGAGAATCCCCGCTCGCTGGCTATCAAGTGCCAATATATATTGGACAAAGGACTGCTTGGCGGTATGTACTGGGATTATGCGGGAGATAATACACAAAGTGATTTGCGCCGCACGATATACGAAAGCCTGCTTGTGAAGAAGAAAGGCGAAGCCGCTCCCTGTCAGGTATTGGTGCTGGCAGAGAGTGGTGGCGGGCATCGCGCTTTTACGGATGCCGGTTTGCAATGGCTCGCTAAAGAGAGCGGAGTACAGAACTTTGAGTTGACGGAGATTACTAATACCCAACCTGTTACGGAGGAGTATCTCAACCGCTTCCACCTGATTATTCAGCTTGATTTTCCTCCTTATACATGGGGAGATGAGGCGCAGGCTGCTTTCACCAAGTACATTGACGAGGGGCGTGGCGGCTGGATAGGTTTCCATCATGCTACTTTGTTGGGCGAGTTCGACGGCTATCCTATGTGGCAATGGTTCTCCGACTTCATGGGGGGTATTCGTTTCAAGAGTTACATTGCTCCTCTGGCGGATGGGGTAGTGGTTACTGAAGACACGGAGCATCCGGTTATGGCGGGAGTAAGTAACACGTTTGTGATTCCCGATGATGAATGGTACACGTACGATAAAAGCCCGCGCCGCAATGTGCATGTACTTGCGCACGTGGATGAGTACAGTTACAATCCGGCTTCGGATGTGAAGATGGGGGATCATCCGGTGGTATGGGTTAATGAAGGTAAGAAAGCCCGTAATGTGTACTTCCAGATAGGGCATAGCCCGAAGATGTTTGAAACGGAAGACTTCACGAAGATGTTACGCAATGCTATTGAGTGGACTTTGAAGAAGTGAGTGTGATGTTGTTTTTTAGGCGCGGATTACGCGGATGAATAATATCACGTAAGAAAAGAGTCCGTGTAATCCGCACCTGAAAAACACCTTTTGTCATAATGTCATTTTGTATTTTCTATATGCCTTAGAATGCGATATTTCCGCCCGAAGGCAGGATCGGTTGGAAATATCGAAGCGAAAATTAGTAAGTGTCAGACTGACAGGGAGATATCGAAATACGTACATTTATTCTGGAACAAAATATCTCCTGAAAAGTAGGCTTCTAAGGGAAAAACGTGAATAATAAGTCATTTACTTATAGGTAACAAGTCAATTACTTATAGGTAGCAAGCGATCTACTTATAGATAGTTAGTGATCTACTTATAGATAGTTAGTGATCTACTTATAGATAGTTAGCCTTCTACCCCTAAGTAACTGGCTTCTTTTGCATAAACAACCTGTAAATATGCAATAACATACAAGAATATTGCATTATTATTCTGTTCTCATTCATCAAGTACGCCAGAATATGAATTTATAAATCAATGCGTGTTATGAAAAGCATGATAATGCTATCATAATGAATACAAATGATGGTTATTTGCTGTCGTTTAGATATAACAACCTAATCGCCAACCACCAACCACCAACTACCAACTACCAACTACTTTCTACCAACTACTAACTACTTTCTACTTTCTACTTACTACTAACTACTTACTACTAACTACTTACTACTTACTACTTACTACTAACTACTTACTACTAACTACTTACTACTTCTGTATATGCCAATCCAAACTATCCGTCGCCGACAACCTTAGTTTAAGCTTAATGCGCTGTTTAGCTTTCAACACAGAGCCGGAAGTTATATTGAAAAGCGTTGAAATAGCTTTATTACCTACCCGGGCGCGAACCAAATAACACAGTTTCAAATCCTGAGCGCTCAACGGATACATTATCAACTCCTCCGATAAACAACCGCCGTAAAGCAAATCAATAACGGCAAACAGATTCTGCCATTCAGCTTCGCTTTCAATAATACCATAAAGCGGCTTCCGGTGGAGCCGTATCAACTGACCTATGGCAAGTACCATTGCGGACGAGCAATCCGCCAGTGTGGATACTCGCTGATAGTTCTTCAGTTGCTTGGTCAGTTGCTTATTCCGGAATAACAGGCTGGTATTCAAACTGTCTTTATATGTTTCCATAGTTCTTCCTCATTACATCGTTACCGGCTTCGCCTGATTACTGATAAATACCTGCACTCCGTTCTCTATATGAAACACCTGTTCCTCTTCTCCCCTTGTGAGGCAACGCAGATGGAACAGCGCTCCTTGAGGCATGTTATCATAAATCAGCCACGGCTCGACTGCCGTTCTTCGTCCCAATGAAACCCAACCGCTTTTACCGCCGTGATAGAAAAGCTCGTATTCATCTCCTATTCGTATGAAGTTATCGTCATTGTGCGGCATGAAGGCGAGGCTGTCTATGCGTAGCGATTGGCCGTAGTCCAGCACCAACGTTCCTCCCGCAGAACTGTAACCGGAAAGGGAGGCATCGCCTGTTCCTCCTGCAGAACTGTAGATGGAAAGCGGGTCATCGTCGCAGGCATTTTGCCAGGTACGTGTAATGTTGTCGGGCGTTGAACCGTCAATGGCGGTGGGCTTTATCGGTTTTCCACCTGCAAAGCAAGTACATTCAGCCACTTCCAGCCGTCCCTCGTTGATGGCCTCGGTGGCTTTGAAACGTACATAGCGGCACTTTATTGAGGCAGGCAGATGTACCGTGTTGTACGCAAGGCGCAATGTGTCTGCTATCCGGTATCTGAACTTTACCTGTCCGAAGTCTTTGGTATCGGAGAACTCTATCATGCATCCCGCCATGCTGTTCAGCCAATCCCGCTGCCATGCGAACAAGGGGTTCTTACGCAGCAAGCGTACGGTATCCCGGCGCGATAAGTCCGGCGTATAGGGCGTGTTACTTTTTCCGTCAAAGTAGAAAGGATAACCGGTTACGATGTATCTCTCCCCATCGTAACTCATTGGCGTATAAACCACTTTTGATTCTACGTGTGGAAACCTTGCTTTGCCGTCTTTCACCTCTGCCATGTCAATTCCTACCCAATAATGCGGATTGAATACTCCCAGAAAAGCGTACTTGCCGTAGTCATTCTCCGGAGTGGTGAGCGTCAACGTGTCCGGATAATAATCTACCGAGGAATCCTTGCGATACAAGTCTTTGAAGAATGAAGGCACTTGCTTGTCTTCCCAAATATCTTTCAACTCCTTTATCCGGTTGCCATATAGCTGCCGGAAGGTTTTTCCCGCTTTGCGCAGGTCGGAGTATGCCGAGTCGCGCAGGGCGTCCTGTTCGGAAAACCAGAAGCCTACATACCTGCCTGTGGTATCTTTCACCACATTCCATGTATGTCCTTTGCGGGTTTCGGATGAATACACGTACATGTCTATGGCAATGGGGATGCCCAAGGCGCGATACACATACAAGCTGAAGTCACAGGCGTCGACGCACATGCCCACCCGGTTCTCCATCAGGAACGAAGCGCCCAGATGCGGAAAGCGAAAGTCCCAGCAATAGACGAAACCCTCTTTGCGTAAGGCGTGCGCTATGGTATCGGTTGCCGCTATCACGTCGCTTCCGGTGTAGAGCGAGTCCAACAGGTAGGCATACTTGTCTTCGTAGCTCTTCCTCCAGTCTTCTAATGGCTCGTTCAGTATGCGGTAGGGGAGAATAAGTTCGCAGAACTCATCAAAAGAAACGTTCTTATTCCACGGGCGTTTCTTCCAGGCGCGGAAAGCTCTCTCTATGTTATTTATCAGGTATTCGGCGGTGATTACTTTCGAGTCATAAACTTTTTCCATCTCTTCGTAATTGAAGCCTTTCCATAGGTTTACTTCTTCGGGATACGCTACCTGCTCTTTTTGATACTTTATCAACGTTCGCTTCACCGAGTCAATCGCTTCGCCCCGGTAGGCGTAGTAACGCGGCATGTTCTCTATCAGAAAGCGTGCGGCGGCGTACTTCTCATGGTCGTATTTGTAGAAGTCCAGTACTTTCTCCAGTTCCCCGCGGTTCTCTCCGGCAAACAGCAACGCCTGCTTTAACCGCTTATCGTCGGAACAACCTGCCAGCAAGCAAAACAAACATCCGTAAATAATCCATTTCTTCATAAATTCATTCTTATAAATTCTTAAACATTCGTTCCCAACGCACCTTTCCCGTATCGGGTTCTTTAGAAAACCAGGTGAATAGTCCTACTCCCAGTATAAGGTCTTCGGGTAATATTCCCCAGAATCGCGAATCGTAAGAGTCTGCATGGTTGTCACCTTGCATGAAGTAATAGCCGTTCCTGAAGCGGTAACTGTTCATCACCGTGTCAGCGTGTATCACAGTCCCGTTCACCAGCTTCGGCATCCATCCGGTCTCATACTCTATGGAGCGGCTGTAATGGCGGAAGTTCAGGGAGTCAACAGGCAGTGTTTCTTCCCGGCGGGGAAGATAGACGCTATCCTGTCCTTCATTCCATTGCCAGCGATACGTTTCTCCGGGTACAGCCACGCACCGCTTGCAGAAATACGTGCCGAAGTCCATTCTCATCCGTTCTTCTCCTTTGGCGTAGGGGAAGTTGAATACCGTTATATCTCCGGTGCGAACGTTGCGGTCGCCTTTCTTTCGTTCCACGGTGTAATGCCCGGGGCGTGCGGCATCTTTCTTTATCACTCGCCTTCCGGGAATGCGCAGGGAGGTAATCAGGTAATCTCCCGCCGTTACTGTGGGGTACATGGAGTAGGTGGGTACCACGCAAGAGGCTATCCAGTGCAGCCTGATGGCAAGGTATATTTGAAAGAGGCAGAAGCATACGAGGATGCTCCACGTTACTTTTCTCAGTATGCGTTTGATATTTGGCTTCATTGCTATAAGATACCATGCAATTCTTCTTTGTCGATGATAAACAATGACTGATTGTTCTCTATATTCTCACGGTCATCCAATACCATTATAACTTTATCGTTATCTATTTTGAGGAAAGAGGCTATTCGGTATTTACCGTTAGTTGCATCGGCAGGTAAAGTATATACAGTTGTGTGTTGTGTCTCTTTGTTATACAAAGCCGGCATTGCAGAAGTTCCTTGGATAAATACAAAATACACATACTCTTCTTCTTCGTAGACGTATCTGACAAGTGATGCTATGTTTTTATTTTCCGGCTTGTTCGTATAATCTATCAAATCATAAACATCTTTACTGATACGTTCTTCTGCAGGGATGGAGTATTTGCCAAAGTTTACAATATACTTAGGCTGAATCGTATTATCCTTTCCGACTGTATAGATAGTATCATTCAATGGCTCCCAATAACTAATGAGGTTACTTTCTTCATTGTAAGTCACAAAATCAAATATATTAAATCCGGTTTGTAGAAAGCGTCCTTTCACTTCTTCTATCAAACTGAATTTATCATCTAACAATGATAGCGCCGCTGTTTTATATCCGGGAGTACCATTGAATATGTTTTTAGCTATATATCTATCCTTTCCCAAAGGGTAGATAATAGCAGGCATATTTCTCTCTTCCGTTTCTTTTATCAGTTTCTCGGTACGGAGAAGGCGTCCGGAAGGAGAGAATACTAATACTTTGAGTTGATTTCTATCGTAAACATATAGCTCATTGTCCTTGACAAAGAAAGAGGATAGCGACGTGTATTCTTCACCGCTTTGCCCTGTTCCGGATATCTTATATAGATAATCTCCATTCGTGCCAAACGCTAATATATCATTCCGCGACCGTATGAAATATTTATCTCCTGTTTGGTCTATTGACACGATGTCGTATAACAAAGAAGAATCTGATGTCTCAAGAGGTATTATCTTTCCTCTGCTCAATGGCAATTCTAAACATTTCTCTACATCAACTGCAATTTCGGCAGTAAAGCCGGAAGATGGTTTGCTTTTAGTACAACTGTACAAAAGAGTAATTAAACATAAGGTGAATAGTATATTTTTCATCTTATAGGTTATTAGAATTATTATATTTAGGGAATCTGCTTTATAATTCATATTGTTTACATAAATGTTCCACAAGATTAGGTTTCAGATGAAGTTTGTACAATACAGGATTGTCATCTTCACGTAGAGTTTCAAGTATCTTTTTCAAATGACGATTCTTGGATATGATGGACTCTTCGTCTTTCATTTCATAGAGATGGTTTGCTGAAATGTGTTGAACCATAGAAGATAATTTTAAAGATGCAGAACTGTATAAATTTAGTTCTTCATTATATACCATAAGTAATACAACTCCTTTGTTTCCATCCCAAACCCATGTGCCTTCTCCTCTTGTAGAGAAAACCAAATAGTCTGAACACTCTCCTAATTCGGCGATTCCTCTATTGAGATTGTTGTTGTCTATAAATTCATCCAATTCATCCTTCTCTTTTGAATAGGAGTAATCCCAACGCTCTTCTCTTTTGAAAGCAGGGCTATCTGCTACCAAATTGGGTATATCAATATAGTATGATGGGACAGATTTCTGCCCATCGTGTGTATATATAATGTTAGAAAATGGCGGGATATACCAAGTCTTTCCACCCCAGTAACTCACCGCGTCATTAATGTGAGACCTAAAACACTGACCTGTCGTTATGTGGCGAGATTTGTGTATAACAGACCACAGAGGTACCGTGCTTTGCGAGAAATCATATACTATATATTCATCTTCACACTTGGCTATTTCATTATACGTGTATTGCTGTACCAAGAGTATATCTTTGTCTATCATTGCTATTTTAAAAATGGCAGTATGAGCTTCGTTTAACTCCAAAGTTGATTGAAATACACCATCGTAACCATACAAGTATATTTTATGCTGATAGCCGCAAGCTATACCAACTCTTTTGTTGAAGGTGTCCAGGTAGAAACAATCAGCATAGAAGTATTCTCCGGGGGCGTCTCCTTTGCGTCCAATCTGAGTCAAAAACTTTCCGTTTGAGTCAAAGGCATGCACGCCTTCCCTTGCTTTTATAAAGAAGATTCCGTCATCCTGCTTGATGTATTCTATATGGCTTAACAGGCATTCGTCTTTGGTTTCCAAGGGGATATATTTCACACTGTCTACCAAGTCAGTCAACTTCACCACTTCAATAGGGTTACCTTTGTTTACGGCTACAATCTCAACCATTTTCTCATATTCCTTTCTATCATTCTGTTTAGAATGGCAGGCAATAAGGAGGAATGATAATGCGAATAGCGATGACAGGTACATTTTGTTCATATCAGTTTTATTGTTATTGGGTTATCAAAATATATATTCCTAATGAGGCAATTCGTAAAGCACCAAGATAGGATTGTCTTCTTCCTTAATGGTTTCATACACTTGTAAATACGACATATCAACCTTTTCTAAATTGCCTTCTTTTACTTTTCTGTTATCAATCTGCTGCTTAAAGTTATCTGCACCCCAAAGTTGTGCTATAAAGTTGGGATGATTAACCGGTAAGTAGTCACCTGAACCTGCTTGTAGTGCAGTATTCTCAATAAAGGCATATCCGGTCATTTTGTTATTACTTTTATCATATACAAACATGTCTTTATTAGTTCCAAAAAGTAAGTAGTTGGAGTTCTCCACTACATTTTCTATTGTGAGCAAATATCTCTTTTCTTCGCATAAATCAAGAAAATCTAATGGGCGAAGCTTTTGATTGAGCAAACTTTCCGGCATCCGGCGTTCTTTAAAATCTACTCTGTACTTTTCATATATCTCTCCGTTCTTGATGCTGTAAATAGAATAATCATACGGCCAAGTAAATGTTACGTCATTACTCACTGTCATTCTTTTCCCTCGTGAAAACCGATATACGCTTCCATCAGATTCTGCATCAAAGAACAATCCTGTTTCCAAGTTGATACCTCTTTCCTGTGTCATGGGATATGTAAATATTCCGAATTTCCTTTCTCCTACAACCCCAGCATTATGGCAATAGAGAGTGTCTCCCTGGATGGCGAACTCTCTGTAAAGTTCGGAATAAGTCATTTCTTCTATGAATTCGCCAGAGTAGGTGTAATACATGATTTTATAAGGTCGGTCACATAACACGGCAATATATTTTCTTAATGGATTTACGCAAATATCAATAATTTGAATGTATTCCTGAGGACCATTGCCGATATTATGTATTTTGTTGACATAATGTCCTTTTGTATCAAAGATAATCACCTTTGATCTGGAATCCAGTATAAAGAGAGTGTCGTTGCTTAAACATATCTCATTGATATCTTTAATTAGAGAGTTATCGTTTGTTTCTAACGGAATAACCTTTGTTGATTGAAAGAATGCCGTATCCGTTAATGCCATTCTCATTTCAGATAACACTAATACATCTTTTGTCTCTTTGGGATTTTGCTGATTAAAAGAACAACTTGTCATCCCTGTAAGGCTAATGGCAAGACATGTAATTGCTAAAAAATTATATTTCATAAGTGGTATAATTAGTTTGTTTTTCACTATTCAATGACTGTGCTTCTCTAATTCTTATATTCATAATAGAGTATGATAGAGTTTGAATCTTCATTTAATTCCTTTATACTTTCTCTATTCACCAGTTTTTCGGATATGTTGTTTTCTTCTATAAAACATTTCAATTCGTCCAAATTAACATTTGAAACAGAATAGTACCCTCCCGTTTCATCTGCATATAAGAACACAGGCAATTGAAAATGTTCAGGAATCACCTGAAACAAAATATCATCTGTAATTCGTGAGTAGGTAGAAGTCGTTTGGCTTTTCTTGTTGTATTGTACAAAATAACTAATCCGCCCCATACAGATAAGACGAAGGATGTAAGCGAATATTCTTTTTGTCGTTATCATCATTTCAACTTTATTTTTATTATTATCGGATTGTCAAAGTTATGTATATTTTTGCAAATATCTTTCAGATAGGGTGAGAAATTGTCTTTTTCATTCTTCATAATTAACTTGTCTGCTTCTACAGTTTTATACATATATCCTTCTTCTGCAAAGCTTATGCTGGCGGGCAAGGTATTCTGATTGAAGTCATCCAATAAGAAATAACCAAGATTATGAATAGAATTATCTTTCTTATCGACATAACCCATTCCTATTAATCCTCTGGAGTAATTAAAGAATAAATATCTTGAGGTTTCATAAAAACCCATGAGCAGTTGTGCTAAGTTTCCTCGTTTTATTTCTTGATTCATTCTTTCCAAATCAACATTTTCATTGAAAGAGGGGGCATAGGTGTTTGTCGTAAACTCTATGCGATAGCGAGGTGTCAGATTGCCAATGCTATCAATCCAATAAATCTCTGGTTTTAAATATTCGGTTAAAAGGATGGTGTCTCCATAGAAAGTGAAATTATTATCGGATAGAGGGATCTGGAGGAAACTATCATCGTATTTATAATGTAATTGCTGACTTTGCGGTTCTCCATCATTCAGTACCAAATACCTATATGATTCCGGGAATATATCCTTGTAAAGTACCATATTGGGTGATTGTCCCAAGTAGTAATATATTCTATCCCCTTGGGGCTGAAAAGATGATAAAATGAATGAAACGGACGTCTTCTTTACAAATTTTCCATCACTTGTGTACTCATATAATCCCTGTCCCATATCAGAGTATATTACGATATTACCGGTTCCTCTGTCTATGGTGAAATTGAAAATACGGAGGTATTCATCCGGACCAGTTCCTTGTCTGTATATTCTGTTTTGATATTTGCCATCCGAACCGAAACAGAATATAGTTTCTGATAGCTTATCCAAGATGTAATACTTATTTTCCCATACAATGATTTTGCTTACTTCTCCTATTAAGATGCTATCTTCCGTTTGTAAGGGGATGTATTCTATGCTTTCTGCAATCTCTGATATCCGGCTTCGTTCCTTTCGGTTAATATCATCAGGGTTTACTGTGATAATTTGAAATAAAGAATCATTCGTAACAAAACTTTCTACTGTCCTGCTCTTCTTACATGATACCATAAATGGTAAAATCAATATGAGTAAATATCCTATCTTCTTCATTTGGAATTCAACTTTATCAATATATGTTATTGTTTCAAACTTTGAATGAATATCACCGGATTACATTCTCCATCCATCTGCTGAAACTCACGGAATTGTTGTTTCAGATGCTCGGAGTAGAACTCTTTTTTGTCAAGATCGTCGGCTCCAAGAAGTTTTTCTATATTCCAATTTTCCATTGTTTGATAGTATATAATCTTTTCGTCTTGGATGGCATATCTGAGGTTGACGTAAAGAGATTGACCACCTATTTTTCTGTTAAAAAGGTATTTGGTAGTCACGGTTTCTCCTGTTTCTTTATCATAGACGGCAACATACTCTCCTTTATCTCCCCAGAGTGAAATAAAGATATATCTGTTTGATTGTACCACCCGTTGAAAGCCTGTTATGTAATTTTCTCGTATCGCTGTTCTCAAAGCATCGTATCCATCTCCATTGATATACTTTTGTGGAAGCCGCTTATTTCCAAAATCAACACAATAAGAAGGGTATGCTTTACCATCTTTTACTGTATATAAAGTATCGAAAGGGAAATAATAAATCAGAGCCTCATCTTTCAGAGGTGCAGCATAATTACCAATCCCCCAGCCTTTATTACCTTGATCTTCAAATGGGAGGAAAGCTTCATGCTCATCGGGTTTATTAGGATTAACGGTGAAAAGGTGATAAAATCCTTTTCCTGAGTTACTGCCATTATTAACAAGGTAGAGTTTGTCTTGCAAAAGGAACATATCCATTCCCCATATATCCGAAGCATCCTCTGTACGAATGTGTTCTCCTTTCTCATTGTAAAAGAATAATCGGCTTACATGATGATCATATATCACAATATCTGTTCCAACTACTGTAAAAGCTGTTATATTAATATACTCTCCAGGGCCATTACCCACAGCCCGAAGTTTCATCACTAACTTCCCTTTTATATCGAACACGAAGATGGTTTTACTCATATTATCCATTATGTAAATCAGATTGTTTTGATAAGCCAACTTTGTCACTTCTCCAATCAGGCAGTCATCACGCGTTTCTAACGGTATTGCCAGTACACTATCCTCAACCATAAAGGAATAATCCAGCTCGTCGACAACGTTGTCCCAATCCAAGCGGATTGGGACGATTGTTGTATCAAGCTTTTCCGTATTATGTGTCTGGCAGCTTGCAATTGTTACTAAAAATATTATCCAAACTAAGTACTTCATATTGATGTTTTATATATTTGTAATATAGATGTTTACTTTGACTGAGAGCGAATCACATCGTAGAACACTATAACAGGATTATCATTCTCTGAATTATAATCACGCAGCATCTCCGGTACAGGCTGTGAATAAATGGTACTATTGCCCAAATACTCCGGTGTCAGTACACTAAAGAATTGCCCCTCATACACACCATCCATTAATCGGAGTAGCGGTAGGTTGGGGTTGTTCCCTCCAAACATCCGCCTGCCACTATATATCATTTTCTGATTATCCCGATCGTAGAGAGATACCATAAAAGCATTTCCTTTTGTATAGCAGAAATAAAGCAAGCCGCCGCACTCATAAACATTACCGATTCCAAAAGAATAATTCAATTTAAAGAGTTCAAAAGGGTCAGTTTTATCTTCTATAAAAGAATACGGTAAAGGGTTTGGCAAGTTAATTTGATACCGTGCTTCGATACGATTTGCTCCTATTCGATAGATGATGTTGTCAAAGTTTTCGCAATATAAAAGCAAAGAATCACAGTGATAGAAATTCTTGGAAGAAGAATTAAACATATATTCAGCTTCATTTTTATCGTGTTTAAAGAATCTTTGCTCCATATTTACGCCATCCCGAGAAATTAGTAAGGAGTAGTGTATCGCAGTGTCGTTCGGATAGTTGTTATGATATTGACTATCATAAAAGTACAATCCGTCTGCAAAAGCCATATCCGTGGGGTTGGGCTTCAACAGTTTCTCTGTTCTTAGATATTTGCCTGTCTTCATATCATAAAATAATAGAGACAACGCCGGATTGTCATAAATCATTATTTCTGACGTCTCTGTGTTGACTACAAGTTCATGGATAGATGTGTATTCTCCGGGGCCACTTCCTTTGGCATCAATTTGCCACAAAAGTTTTCCTTGCATGTCGTAACATACTATACGTGCTAACGCATCATGAATGAAGATTTTTTCTTCTCTAATCTGAATATCTTCTATTGCGCCCAATAAGGGAGTAGGCGCTAATTTAATATATTTGTCAGCTTTAAGCCAATCTCCCAGTTGGTCGAAATCAAAATCATCTACATTGACGGTAATCGTTTCAAGATATTTAGTTGAAACACGACTGTAGTAATCTTTTTGTGCTCCATTCTCGTTCCGGCAGGATATAGCGGATATGAATACTAATATTATGATTATGGCTCTCATTCGCTTGTTAAAATGTTATCATATTAATCAAACTCAATGTCCTCTCTCAACTTATAAGACATTAGGATATGGTTTACTCCTTTTTCCGCATCTTCTGGGATCAGGTAAGGCTGAACTTCCTTAGACATCTTTTCTTTGATTTTTCGTTTCATTCTATGATAAGCATGATTGTACACTCTAATGTAAATTATCTCAGACCTAATTTTCTGCCATAAAATACCTTTCCTTTATTTGTTTCAGATAAGTATCTGTGTATTTCCCATAATTACTATCGGGAATAAAAAAGTGTTCTATTTTATTGTCGACAATTACAAAAAAGCAAACAAGACTAGTGTTGTCTAAAGATATTCCGAGTTTCCTCCTACCAATATTTATTGTGTTCTCTTCTTTGAATTTTTCATTAATAGAATAATTAGAAGCCAGATATAGAACAGTAGAAGCTTCTTCAAACTTGGAAAAATTCTCTTTTATACATCTCTTTGCATAGTTAAGGCATGCATCACATGATTGAGAAGAATAATAGCAAATAAGTTGCGGTTTGCTTAATTTAAGTTCTTCTATATCAATGGGGTAATTGTCGCAAAGAAGCGAAGCTGTAATATTATCCTGTATATACATCTCTTCAATAAAACGCTCATTTTCCCTGTCTGAGCTTGACTTTTCTAATGATATTCTATAGAGTATAACAGATGAAACAGTCAAAATACCAACAAGTAAAACGGCTTGTAAGTAAATAATTGTATTTTTCATAACTTTCAAATTATTTAAAAACATATTTTATAACAACTGGATTGTCATCATTTTTAATACTGTCGAATACTTTTCGATTATCATCATCTAGTTCATCTGCATTTAATGTATTAAGACCATAATCAGCATCTGCTCCTATATAATAGACCCCACTTTCATCGACAAATGAAGGGACGCATTGATGACCTTCTTTAAAAGCATTAAAAATTGTGTATTTTTTATTGCACTTATCATAAATAAGTGTCCAGTACTTATTATCATAAGAGAAATCAGTAATATAATATCGTGAATTCTCACCATACGAAACAAAGGCATTGGCATATTTAGCACCAACGGTACGAGCATATTTAAAGTAATATTCTATAGATTCATTCTTCAAGTCTGAAATATCAAAATTTTGTTCGCCAAAATCCCAATGATATTTAGGAACCAATGTGTTGTTTTCAAAAGTAAAAACATTCCCATTGTAAGATTGTACAAAATGTACTTTGTCTTCATAAACATAGAATGGAGAATATGAATGATGATAAAAGGTCTTAAAGAAAAGGAATTCAGGCAAATTATATAATTCTGAGACAATTTTATCTTGTATAATGTTATATACCACCATTTTATTCCCTTCACGAGATTCACAAAAAAGTAAATATGTGTTTTTGTCAAGTGCTATAAATTGATGTGCAGCAGATACCGTTAATGGAAGAGGTATCTTTTCTCTGAAATTTTCTCCAAGACTATCATATCGAAGAATACCCTCCATAGGAGATAAAAGGTCTAAATCACCTGTGAAAGGATTAAAATAGAAACCATATAATTCAGTGTATTCTCCTGGCCCATTACCATGTTTATTTATATCATATAAAAAATTACCTTTTCTATCAAATACTAAAATTTTTCTTTGGGAACCGTCAAGTATGTAAAATTTTCCGTTATAATATAAACGTTCATCAACAAATTTAATCAGTGATTTCTCCGATGTTTCTAAAGGAATAATTTCAATTTTTGAAAAATAATCGTAATAAGAAGGGGAGGTTGCTTCTTTTAAGTCAATCCTACGTACTGTATTATTTTGATTGACAATCGGTTGATTACATGATATTATAAACAACGTACAAAGAATAATAGCACTAAAATTTTTCATATTATATATTTTTTGTATAATTTATAATGGGATGACTAAATAAATCTATTATTAGCCATCCCTAATTATGATTAATTATTTATACAATAATCGATAAAACTCATCCAGAATGAACTACAGCTATCTTTAGGATCTCCTGTTGCTTTACAAGAAACACGACATTTGTTTAATCCTATAGTTTCTACACGTTTTTGATAGCACTTTCCGCTTCCTCCTTTGTTACATGTAATCGTAAACTCGTCAAGTTCTCCCCAATCAAAAGGATTATCCTCACCACTACCACCTTCTCCACCTTCTCCGCTTTCACCCGGATTACCTTCACCAATCGCCGCCAGCGTCGTCATTGCCAAGTCATCCGCATGTTCGGCGTTCAACATAACCTTTACATTCAGTGCAGATACTGCACACACTACGATTGCGAATGCAATCAACTTGAGATTTTTTCTCATAATCTTTTGATTTTTAAATTAATAATAAATTGTTTATAAACCACTCAGCAACAGCCTCATTTCTTCCCTCATCTCATCCACGGCTTTGGAGTGCACTTTGGGAGACTTGGTAAGGACAATGTTAGCCATTTGCCTTGTTTTTTCTTTGTTCAGGAACTTAGGCTCGGCGTAGAGCTTTGCCAATAAGTAATAAGGATAAAGACGCTCGGGGGTGAGGGACAGGGATTGCTTGTAGCAATGTTCCGCCGAGCGGTAATAGCCTGCCGCCTGATAATAACGTCCCTGCATGTTGCGGATATCGGCGTTGCAGCTTACCAACATGGCACGGTCTAACACCTTGCAGGCTTCCAGATGCTTGCCTTCGGCATGGAGCGACTTGGCGTAGTTCGTCAGGAACTCGGGGTGATAATGCAGGCGAGGGTAGATTCGTTTGTACCCTGTAGATGCTGCGTCGTACACCTGGCTGTAGAGCAGGGTGTTAGCGTTGTACCATTGTCCGCCCAGTTTGTCTAAGTTGCGCAGTTTGTAGATGCCGAAAGCGGTGCCGGTACACAACAAGATTGAAAGCCCCAATGCTAAGGAGTTTATTTTCACGGTAGCTCCTAATGTCTGGAAGTTTACCTTCGCCGTAGTTTGTACTTCTTCTTTGCAAACTTCCGATATACTATATATATAAGGTGTAGAGACATCGTTTTGTCTTTCTTCTTCGGGAATGCAGTGAAGAGTAGAAGTAGGAGAATCCTTTTTCTTTCCTCCCGATACACAAACCGCCGAGAATATAACGACCGCCATCCCGAAAGGAAGTATCTGCATGGGATAAGACGACAGTGCAAATACCGCCACGGCAAGCAATGCCCCGCAGAAACCATATCGTTTATTCTCAACTCCCCGGCGGAAGACGAAAATGCCGAACGCTATAATCAGCAGCAACAATACCACTCCGCCCTCTATTGTGGTTTGCAGGTACTCGTTGAAACCATATTCGGCGTATCCCGCTACCCGTTTTTCTTCCGTAGTTGCCTTATCTGCGGCAATATATGCTGCCTGCGCCTTGCCATACACCATCTGAAAGCTACCCGGCCCATGACCGGTGAGCGGACTTTCCATTATAGCTGTACAGGTATTCTTCCAGATAAAGAGCCGTCCACGCGCAGAATCTGCTTTCAGTTGGAAGAGCAGTACGGCAGCTAACCCCACGACGATGCAGCCAGCCAATGCATATTGCGTCGCTTTGCGGGGAGCATGCTTTATGTAACTTTTGCAAGCAATGAACCAGCCCTGGTGCATAGCCACCACCCACAACAAACTGACTATTATTGCCAACCATGCCGAGCGGCTCATAGCTGCGGGTATGATACAAAGCATCAAAGCCAACGCCCCTGCCCAATAGTAACGTTTCCAATCTTTGGCTACCAGCAAACCGTGCAGGCAGACGGGTAACAGCATCGCCAAATACCCCGAATAGGGTCCGGGATTGAAGAAAGGCCCGGTGATGCGATACAGAAAATGATTGGATTGGCACAGGCCATAGAGTTGCAGCAGCCCCCAACCTGCCAGCGCGTAGCCGATTGCAACAACTCCGGCGCTCAACCACCGGGCTGACATCCACGAGGAAGAGGATATAACTCGCAATGCATACCACAATAATAGTAGCAAGGCGGCGTATACCACTTTCCAGTCGGCTAAATGCAATTGATAATCATACCTTATTATATAATAGGTGACTCCCGCCGTAATCAGTCCGTCGGGCAGTGTAAACCGGAAACTGTTTCCTTTCAGCACGGACCATACGAGCGCTAATAGACTTGCCGCTCCTACGCTTACGGCAAATGGGAAAAGTAGAAAGAAGCAATCGTTTGCTCCGTAGTTAATGAAAGTGCTGCAAAGTACTCCGCAAAGTATAAGGGTTGAAATGAATCGTACCATAGTATTTTTGTTCCTACGTTAGTATTTTAGTCGCAAAGAAAAATAAGTTTCTCCGTTTATTCTATTTTTTTAGTTGACAAAGAGTTGACAATTTAATATTGAATCTATGAATTAGTTGACAAGTGGTTGACAAATCTTCTGTAACTTCTTTAGAATGAGTGTTATATGTCAAAGCGAGAATATGAACCTGTCCATATCCTGAGGATTCCCCTCTGCGTGAAATATCTTCTTATATAACCTTCGGCGTGTTGCGGAAATGGCCGACTTGGTGCTATTGGTCAACTTTGCTACATCAACAGGCGGGATGCAGGCTTTAATCAGAAGACAGATACGAAACTCTTGCTCGCTAAAATTATGAATTCCGTGCAACTTCTCTGAAAAGCCTTTGTATACGTTGTTTATAGCTGCTTCTAACAGTTTCCAATCGTTAGCGGTTATAGTCATTTTGCCATTAGAGCAGGCTTGTTTTTTAAACAGCTTATAAATGTCCGAACTGAGAAAATCGGCTTGGGTTTTACATTTATCCAACCCTGTTTCCGCTTGTTTGTTTATACATAGTGTAATTTCTGCCTGCTTCTGCGATTGTTCTTTCAAAGCATTCCTGGTATCCTGCGATTCCTCTTCCAGTTTTTCAATTCTCTTTCTGTTTTCTTCGATGAATTGGGCGTTTTTATGCTTGTCCAAGATATAAAGAATAACCAAAAAGCAACTAATACCTATCAAGATATAGTCGTGCAATAAAATACCGGATGAATGATTGGGCTGTTCCAATGTACCAAGATATATATTATCGTGATTAATGGAATTGCTGTAAAGTACCCCGCAAAATATAAGGGTTAATGTCAGGTGTTTCATGGTTCTTTAATGATGTTGTTGTTAGTCTATTTCTTTTCGACAAAGTTATATAAATGTAATATAAGTGAGGTCTAATATTTGACAAAAGAACTCCAAAATCTATCAAAAAGGTTTGTTGTCTATCAGAAAAGGTTTAAAATCTGACATTATTTAGTTGAAGCCTGAAAAAAGGCTTGTTTATGGCTGTTTTGCTTGGAGATTTTTTCTTGTCGGGGGTGGGGTGAAATGGGTTGTTTTAGAGGTAATGTATGCTTTTATTGTGCAATGATTTGTCTCGTGAGATGAAGGAATTCGTCTCGTGAGACAAATTGTCTCATCTCGTGAGACGGATTTTTTCGTCTCGTGGGATGGATTTTTTTGTCTCATGGGATGGATTTTTTCGTCTCGTGGGGTGAGACTTTTTATCTCACGTGGTGAGACTTTTTGTCTCATAGGCTTTAATTTATGATTAACTCAAGTATTACGGTTATGTAACGCAAGTGTTTCATTTATGTAGCGCAAGCGTTTCATTTCCGTATCACAAGCGTTTCATAAATAGGGTAACTGCACCAAAATTTCATTCGGCTGCAAATGGAATTCTGGTGTGGTTGCTCTGATTTCAACTTCATAATCTCATGTTTGTACCGTATATAGATGGTGTTTACACCGCATATATGCGGTTCTTACACGGGATATATATGGTTCGCGCACCACATATATCCCGTCCAAGCACCACATATATCCCGTTTAAACACTGTATATCAGGGTATTACAACCAAATCGGTAGCGAAAAACAGAGTGAGGGTAACTTCTACCCTCACTCTACCCTCACGCTTACCCTCACCTATTCAAACGCCGATGAATAAGGGGATACAGAGAAAAAAGTGAGGGGTGAGGGTAGAATCGCTCAAAACCCTGGGAGGGAGAAAACGGAAATCCGAAAACAGAAAACCGGGGGAATGATTCAGGCGGGAGCAGATTCGTTTGTATCTGCATGAGGATAAGAAGATAAGGAGAAAAGCATGAAAAAGAGTCCGTATTGGTGAGGCAATACGGACTCTTAATCTTTATAATCCTATTCTATTATTGCGGAATAGGAATAGCGTTAGTACTTACGGGCGTAGATGTATTGTTATCAATGTCCGTCGTAATAATGCGGAACTCCAAACCTTTCAGTGGCAAATCCTTGAACTCTACGGAGTCCAGCAAGGATGTACTTGAACGATTGATGGCTTTAGTTACGGGTGGAATGTCCTCACCCACAATGGATACTGTGGCGCTTACCGCCCGTTCACTTTTGGGATTTACCCAATACACCATGATACTTCCCAGTTCCACTACCTCAGCGGAAATGGAGTCGATACGCGGTGAGTACACCGGAATCTCGTTGAGGAAATCAATGTAATTATCGTCTTGAGCGGTACATGCCGTCAGTATGACAGCACAAGCTCCTACTATGTATAATAACTTTTTCATACTTACTGATTTTATTCTGTTACATCATCTACTCCGTACAAAGTAATCTCCGAACCGCAAACCTGGTTGTTGTCGGAATAGTTTCTGGTGATAGAGAACTTTATGTAGCGTGCCGGTTCGCTCAGCGTAGGAAGCTCAAATTCGTGTCCGGCTTCGGCGCGTGCGTTCCACTCGGGGGTGGGGCGCCAGTTGCTTTCGGCTGACGTTTCGGGGCTGCCGAAGTCGGCATTCTCGTACACCTTGGTCCATGTCACCAGGTCGTTGCTGGTATAGAGGTCTAAGGCGCGGAGGTTATCCGGGTCGTAGTACGCAAAGAGGTCACTCCATCCGTTGGTGTGATCGCTGTCGTAGTGATAAGCGCGTTGCCATACCACGAAGCGGTTGATAATCACCTTGCGTTGCAAGTCTACCACCAGGTCGATGGGGTACTTCAAGCTGGCTCCCATGCTGTTGTTCTGGTTGCAATGGATGATGAAGTAGCTGTTATCGCTGGGGTTGGTGTTGACATCAATCACGTCGTCCCAGAAAGCTACGGTTCTTCCTTCCCACAAGTTTCCGTTGGCGCTGAGTGCTTCTTGCAGTATCCACGTATGCGGAGTGATGCTTCCGTCTTCCGTGATTCCCTTGTCTATCTTCACTTCTTGCTGAGGAGTGAACGATGCGGACAGCACTTTCTCTTCCGTACGGTTACCGTAGAAGTCTTCTACGATTATCGAGCAACTGTATTCTTTCGACTCCATGCCGCGGATGGTAACTTCGTAGTTCTCCTGGTCGGACTGCACGATGCGCTCGGTTACCTCATTGCCATGCTTATACAGGAAATATACAAACACCGGTTTCTTTGAAGGATTGTTCCAGGTGAGCTTTATGCCTCCCAGTTTTTCTTCAAACTCAATGTTGTCCGCCACAATGTTGATGTACGAACGCAAAGGCTTCACCTTGATGTCAGCCAATGCCGACTCGTTGTTGTGCGAGTCGATAGCTGTCAGGCGTACCGGATATTCTATTGTTTCGTTGTTCAAACCGTCAATCTCTATAGAACTTTGATAGATACTTGCAATCTTAAACACGTTTTTGTTCATACTGTTCGTGTAGCTTGCTTTAACATAAAGCAAATCGGGGTCGTTGGGAGCCTTGTAAGTGATGATTGCTCCGCCATAAGTGGCCTCATAGTTGATGTCGCTCACTATTCCGGGTGCTTTTGTATCTACGGCATCTTTTTCGCACGAAGTGGTGGTGATACCTAAGAAAAGCACTAAACCGATGTATTTAAAAAACTTGATATTCATAATCTTATTCTTTTTTTATTTCCTATTCTTATTTACCAACCGGGATTCTGTACCAGGCTCGGGTTGTCTAACAATTCATCGTTGAGTATAGGCCAGAAATAATCGCGAGGAGTCACAAATGTGTGGCGGTATACGTTAACGGTTCTCATTTCATAGAAGGCATCGGCCGTTTGTCCGTCTACATTCCACGCTTTGGTATCGAAATCCAGTTCGCTACCTTTCAGCCAACGGCGTGCGTCGTTGTGACGGTGTCCTTCAAATGCGAACTCTATACGGCGTTCCTGCTGGATGATTTCTCTCAATCCGTCTTTTTGCAGATGTTTGCCCACGGTTTTAGCTTTGGTAGCATCTGCCCACACTACTTCTACATTAGGAATACCTGCACGGTTGCGCACCTTGTTCAGCATGTTGTACACCTCGGTGCTGGGTCCTGAATATTCGTTCAATGCTTCGGCGTAGTTCAGATAAAGCTCAGCCAGGCGGATAAGCGGCCACGGATAGCGGGTAATTCTGTTACTGCTGGCTTCGGAGCTTGGATGATGTACTTTCTGCAGGAAATATCCGTTCATCGTGTTGTCCTGAGCTTCGGGATTGGTACGTCCGTTGGGTTCACCTCCGCGTATTTTCAGTGTCCATAGCTCTCCCCAATAGCGGAAATAGCCGCGGTCAAAGCCAATGGAAGCATAGAAACGGGGTTCACGATCCAAGTGCATAACTGCTGTGGTTTCGCCTTGGGCAGCGCTGTACTTGTTATCTTCACCCACTTGTACGGGGCTGTAACGGTTTTGATAATCAAAAGTCAAGTCCTGATCCATAGGAAGCCCGTTCCTGGTATAATAAGCCTCTACTACCTGTACCGACGGGGTAAGCCATTGCCAGGCATCGCCCGATGCACGGTTCTGTCCCGTACCGTCTTTCACACCGGTAGCTTTGCGGATTTCAGTCCAGTCGCTCAATATGCGTGAGCATCCCCACACCATTTCACTGTTCCAACGGTCGGTCATCATATAGCGATAGTTGTACTGAGCCTTTATTTCAGGCACATCAATCTTATCGGCGTCGAATGCAGGCACCTGATCCATGGATGTAAATTGATAGAGCGATAAATTGAATGACTCAGCCAGGGTGATGGCTTCCTTGGCGGCATCGGCGGCAAGTTTCCACTTTTCGGCATCGTACACGGTGTTAACCAGCTTGTTGCCGTCGTGGTCTACAAAACGTTCGTAATAAGTACTGTTACCATTGAAGATCGGACTGGCGGCATACAGCAATACGCGTGCCTTGAGTGACAAAGCAATAAGCTTGTCGATACGTCCCAACGAGTTGTTGGCTACGATGTGGTCGGGCAGATATTCACAAGCTAAATCTATTGTATTAACAATGTAGGCCACAAGTTCATCTATCGTAGCGCGTCCTTGACGCATTTCTTCGTTGGAAGCTGTGATGTCCAAACTCTTGTCAACAATAGGAATAGGACCGTATTGAGTCATCAGGAAGTAATGATAATACGCTTTCAGGAATTGGGCTTCTGCCATCCATACCCGTTGCTCGGTGATGTCCATATCCCTCACTTTCATAATATTATCTATCAACGTATTGCAGCAACGTATTCCTGACCACAGAGAATGTGCACGTCCTGTCCAGTCGCCCGGATTCTGCCAATATCCCATAGTAACCGATGTCGGAGTATCCCATCCGCAGTTGATGTATTGACCGGGCATCAAGGATTGCCGTGCCGGTTGAGCAAATTCGTCACCCGCCGTAAGCATACCGTAAGCGCTGTCGTATTCGGGAATAAAGTTATAACAAGTAGCGAGCGCTCTGAAAGCAGTTTCTCTGCGGTCGAACAGCAAACCTATTTCCTGTGTCTTATCAGGCACTACATCCAAAAAGTCCTGACAGCCGGTGTGAAACAAGGCTGTACTTGCCACGAATGCGTATATTATATATTTCTTCATATTCTTTTATGTATTTAGATAGTTAAAAAGCAATATTCAAACCAAGGTTATAGATGCGCTGGTTAGGATATCCCATTCCCGATCTACCCATTTCAGGATCCCACATTTTGAAGGCGCTGAAAGATAACAGGTTTGTTCCCGAGAAGTAGAAACGAACGGTGTTCATTTTCCATTTTTTCATCAGCGATTGAGGCAGTGAGTAACCCACTTCCAAACTCTTCAGGCGCAAGTAGCTACCGTCGCGCAGCCACCATGTAGAGGTGTGGTTGTTGTTGGGCGAGTTGTTAACATTCAAACGTGGCCAGAATGCCTGAGGATTCGGATTGGAATCCGACCAATGATCCTCTGCAATAATACTCAGAGCGTTGCGTTCGTTTACGAAAGGCGCCATAGATGCCGGGTCTATAAAGAACGATACGTTGCCGGCTCCCTGGAAGAAGAAAGAGAAGTCCCAGTTCTTGTATCCGGCAGAGAGACCGAAACCGTACACAATTTCGGGAACCTCGGGATGGCCGATGGGTGCTTGGTCGTCTTCATCAATCTTACCGTCTTTATTGAGATCCACATACTTGATGTCACCCGGCATGTAGTCGCGGGTAGGCTCCGACACGCCAAACTGTGAAGGCGAGTTGATGATGTCGTCTTCGTCAATGAATAAACGTTCGGCTACATATCCCCACCATTGTTTCAAGGGCTGTCCGATGGCTGTCCGCCAGGGCGTGTTATATTGAGGTTCGCTGTTTACTACCATTTCGCTGGTGGCGTAGGTGTAGTTGAAGCGTCCTGACATCCACCAGTTTTTGTTGATACTCCAGTTGGCGTCGATAGAACCGTCGAATCCGTGAGATTTGGCTTCACCCAAGTTACTCTTAATGGCGGCTGTCAGACCCATAGAAGCCGGTACGGACTCTCTGGACATATAGATATTGGTGCGATGTTCGGTGAAGTAGTCTAACTGAACAGTGAAGATATCAAGCAGGTTCATTTCAAATCCGTAGTTGGCTTTGGTAGAAACTTCCCACGATACATTAGGATTGGCATAGCGGTTAATTACGTATCCGTTGTATGTCACATTGCCGTCTCTACCCCAGGTGTAACCGTATGCGCTGTCACTGGTGCTAACGTCCGACAGGTAGAAGAAGCGGTCCCAAGCTTCGGAAATGGCATCATTTCCCACCAAACCATAGGTAGCTTTAAACTTCAGCAAGGGCATGGTTTTCTTCCAGCTTTCGGGGAAGAAACGCTCGTTTGTAACAATCCAACCCAAACCGGCGGATGGGAAGAAACCCCAACGGTGATTCTTGGCAAATTTCTCAGAGCCGTTGTATCCGAAGTTACCTTCTACGAAATAACGGTTGTCGTAGCTATAAGTGGCACGGCCTGATATACCTAAGTTACGCGAAGGTAGCGTGGTTAAGGTTCTGTTAGCATTTTCATTATCGTCAATTGTATTCAACTGTTCTTTGGCCTGGAATACCAACAGACCACCCACCTGGTGTTTCTCACCGAAAAGTCTGTCGTATTGAATGGTTCCTTCAAAATAGAAACTACTGTTAGTATTGTTGTAAGTTGCAGGATCGGAGAGTGCTTCTTCACCCTCAACAATGCGCCTTAACTGATACATGGTTCCCAACTCGGTGTTAAATTCATCCATCGTATAATAGTAGGGATTGAATTGTCGAGTGTTCTGTGTTTGTCCATACGCATTGAATGATGCCAGTCCGCGAAGCTTCAAGCCTTCGGTCAGCACGCTCAAATCCTGTTCTATCTGGAACTGGGCGTTTGTAGTGAAGGTAGAACGGTCTTTGTATCCTCTTACCATTTCGGCATAAGGATTGGGGAATGAACCGTTTCCTTTATTACCAAACAGTGTATGATTGAAGTATTTTGTGCTTTCGTCCTTTTGGTAGTACTTGGGGAAGTTCACCGGATTGGCCTTCATAATCAAATCGAAGATACCGTCTTTATCCCAGTTCGTAACGTCAGCAGCCGGTCCGTTGTAGCGGTCAATCAGCATATAGGTTTTAATGGCGCCCTTGGTAGTCTTGGTCAGATTAAAGTCTACGTTGGCGCGGATGTTATAGCGGTCGATGTTGATATTGTTATTGAAATTGTTCAGTTGATCCACTTTCATCAAACCTTTTTCGTTGGTATAGGCCACCGACAGGTAGTATTGCGCTACGTCTCCACCACCCGATGCGGTCATGTTGGCTTTGTAGTTCATTACATTGTCGTTGAACAGGTCGTTATACCAGTCTACATTGGGGAAGAATTGCGGATTCAGCCCGCGACGTGTTCCTTCTATTTTTTCTTTAGAGTAATACAAACCTGCTCCGGGGGTACGTGAACGCAATGTCTCGTTGTACATTTCCATGTAGCTCACACCGTCCAGGAAGCTTTGTATCTTGGTGGGCGCTGAGATGGATGTTTCAATACGGGTAGTGATTTGTACTTTTCCTTTTCTACCTACTTTGGTAGTTACTGCGATAACACCGTTGGCACCACGCGCACCGTAAAGGGCGGTTGCCGTAGCATCCTTCATGATTGAGAAGGTAGCGATGTTGTCCGGCTCCAAACGTGCCAAGTCTTCTGTTGTTACTTCCAAACCATCAATCAGGATTAGCGGAGAACTCTTATAACCGAAAGTAGTAACACCACGCACAAAGAACTGGGCGTTGTCTTTACCCGGCTCGCCCGAAGTCTGGTACGAAATGATACCCGACATACGTCCGGCAAGTGCAGTCGTCAGGTTCGACTGCGGTACTTTCAGCTCTTTAGGATTAATGGTGTTGATAGAGCCAATCACACTTTCCTTTTTCTGTTTCTGGAAAGCTACAATTACGGTTTCCTCCAATTCGGTTGAAGCCTCTTCCATGACAACATCCAGCGTGGAGTTGTTGCCTGCCCGGAAGACTTGCGTCTGGTAACCGATGTAGGTGAAGTAAATAGAATCGGAAGGTGCAACGGAAGATAAGGCATACTTGCCATCGATCGTGCTGATCACTCCTTTACTTTCCTTCCCTTTAACGTAGATGTTTACACCCGGTAATGGAGTGCCTTCCACATCTACCACAAGTCCTCTTACTACTTGTGTTTGTGCTTGTACTGTCTGATGGCTGAGTAACATGCCACATGACATAAGCACGAGAAAAATAACTTTTCTAATCATAGTAATTAAATAAAAAAACAGTTAATTGATATATTGAACCTATTGTTGTAACCTGTTAATTAAGATTATAATCCTTCAATCTTTCTAGCGTTGATTCTTAATAATACTAATTAAGGGTTAACAAATTCGCTGCAATGTTAAGTAAGTTTATAGAAACAGAGGTTTAAATACTGACATTAATGTTTTGAATACTATCACAACGATAAAAAATGATAGTATTTAAACCTTTTCGGATAGTATTTAAACCTTTCCTGCCTATTTCTTGAATGGGTTTCCTTTTTTGTCTGTGCTTACTACCCAACGGAATGCATTTACAAACAGAAGATTTTGTGTGGCGTCGGTAAATTCTTCGTCTCCATGACCCATGTTCAGGTATATCATTCTGTATTTTGTGTTGGTCCATACAATGGGGAAGTCCCCGAAGTTGACTACGTCTTTAATGCCTAACGGATAGTTCTTTTGCGAGAGGGAAAGCAATACTTCTATATCCTTATTATCTCTCGGGCTGGGATTCCATTGGTACCATTCGCTTGCCGGAGCTACAAAAGAAGCGGGTAAATTCTTGGTGACGGGATGATCTGTATTGTCAACTTCAACCAAAACAGGTTGAGGAGGCCAGTTGTTACAATAGAAGACCCCGCCACCCAGAAAGTTAACAAACCAAGGCCAATTTGTATTTTTGTCATTGTAAGCGGCTACGTGGAAACCTACCCAGCCGCCTCCATTCTCCATATACTTTTCAAAGGTGTCTCTTTCAGTCTTTGTTCTTGGGTAGCCGTCGAGCATTACTACCACGTTGTATTCCTTCAGCTTTTCGTAAGGATACTGGGATAAATCCATCGTGATGTCCAGTACGAAACCATCGCCATAGTTTAGCTTCTTGAAGAAGTCTACGGCTTGCAGTGAGAAATGATAATGCGCCTCTTCTGCATGTTGTGTGTAATAAACCAACGCTTTGAAGCGAGGGCCGTTAGCGTAATTAGCCGGATATCCCTGTGGGATTTGGGCATTAACCAATAAGGTGCATACGGCAAACAGTAGTGTGAGATAAAATTTGATGGTTCTCATAGCATATTAATTTAGTGGGATTAATAGTTCTTTTCTTAAGGAAAATCAAAACTGTTTCTTAGAAGTTGTTTTGAATTTATTCAGTTTTCTTTTAAGAGTTGTTTTTGAGGATATTTTTCTGTTTTTAAGAGGAACATAGCGGGCTATGTGACGAGTGAAAACAGAGGAAAAGAGACCGAAAACAGACTTAAAAGAGACTGATAAAATTAATTAGGAATAAAATCAAAACAGCTTCTTAATATTCGGCGATAAGCGACAACCATTTCCCGGCTGACGTTACCCATACTTCCTTGTAGCAGGCATTATTAGTCTGCGGCCAATAGGGGATGTCGTCATTTCCCAGAGTACGGATGCCGACGGGCATCTCACCTGTCATTTCTCCGGAAGAGAACGTATTCATTTGCGGATAGTTGTATCCTTCTCCATATATTAAGGATTGTCCGAAGGGGTTCTTCCCGACAGTCCAATAGAGTTGTTCCTTGCCGATGGCGATCAGTTCTTCGTCCTTAAGGAACTTTCCGCAGATGGCGGCTGATTTACCGGTGGACAGATGGATGGCGCTGTTGCCGTTGAAGATACTGAACCAAACGGGGAAGCGTTTCAGATAATGTTCTTTGTCGAGTTTGACTCCCCGTTGTACTTGCTCGGCATACAACTCTTTCGCGTTGGTTGGCGGGAAGAGATGAAGTGAGTAGAAACTTGCGGAGTCTTTGTACTCTTCCGTGTGATATACCCCGCTCGGAATCATTCCGTAGGGATGGGTATATTTCATCAGTCCTTTCAGGTAGTTGCCGTACAGCTTGATGGAGTTTTCCCATTTCCGGTAATCGGGATGCTCCTTTTGTGTTTCGCATAGCAGAGTCATGGCTTGCATGTAAATCTGTTCGCGCGACTGATGGATGTAATGCACGATAGACTTTCGCGATTTATCCCGGTAGAAGAAGCCGCGAGTTCCGTCCTTGTCTTTCAATGGTTCCGTTCGCTGGCAATCGAGCACATAGCGGATGGCTTCTGTTGCCGTTTCTGCATAATGGGTTTTGCCCGTTAACTTGTAGAGCATGCCGGCAGACCAGGATATGGTTGCCATATATTGGCTCCGGGAGGTATTGTAACTGTGCTCATACATCTGCCTGAATGGTTCAAAGCCATCTTTATTGAATTTGTCCATAGCGAACGCGAAGTCTTCTTCGGCAACTTTCCGCAGATATTCCTGTTGCATGGGATCCCGGTCTATGGTCATTGCGGCGTACGCTTCGTATCCGGCGTAGAGGAAATTGTCGAATGCCATGTTCTGAACGCGTACCGAGTGTATGTCGTCCAACGTATTGATTACGCCGTCCTGCCAGATGAGCAGTCCCATGCTGCTGGCTCTATACCCATCTCCGTAGCGATTCTTCAAGATGAATTCAACTCCCCATTCCGCTTCTTCCAGCAGGCGTGCCGCCAGTGCCGGGTTCTGCTCTTTGAGGCGATTGTATGCTTCCAGCAGAGCAAAGGTTACATCGCCCGTTTGTAGTGTCTGTTGCGACAGGTCGCCCGCATCGTGCCATCCGCCCGAATAGGAGATGCTTTTGCCGTCGTGGTTGGAGAATAAATCTGCATGGCATGCAGCGTGCTTGCCCGCTACGGGATGTCCGCAACGTTGGCAGAGAAGGAAGTTCAGCACCCGCCAGAGGGAACTGTCCCATAGCTTTTGACTGATGCGGAACGGGGGTGTTGTTTGTTCGCCTACCTGAAGTTGGTACTCTCCCGGTTGGTTGAAATGACTGAAGTCGATAATGCCGAACGAACCGATAGTGGTGTGTTCCTTCTTGAGTTTTCCTTCGTAAACTACTTGCTTGCTTACGGGATTGAGAAGCCGGAATTGCTGCCACCGGTCGCACAATCCGGAACCGACAATGGCTGTTTTGTTACCGTCCGTTGTATAGCCCGTGGTAGAATAGGCAATGACGTGTTCAGCAGGAATCCATCCGCTAACCTTCTCCGGATTCTTGATTTGCTGCAATTGAATGTTATCTATATAATATATGGCAGAGTCGCCGGTTGTGCGGTCTTTCCCTTTCAGTGCCGTATCAAAGCTGATGGCTATCACCTTGTCCCGTTGATATTCGTCTATTTCAAGGAAACAATGGTTCCACGTCTTATTTACAAGATTGATGAGATGCGAGCCGCTGGGAGGGTTGTATCCTTCTTTGGGCGTAGAGCCGTCGTTCGTGAATGTCAGATTCATATTGACCACACGCATGCCGTCGCAATCGGGATAGATGGAGAACGTGATTCTGTTATACGATTCCCAGTTCTCCTTGTCGATGCGATATGTGATGCGGCTGTTTCCGTAGGTTGCGTAGTCGGGGTCGGAGGGGGAGCCTGTTGCTCTTTTGCCTGTATACGTAGGGAAGGAGAGGCGGATGCTACCGTTGCCCGAAACGGACTTCTCTTTGGAGAAAGAGACGCTTCCTGCTCCCGAATGGTTCCATCCTTGCAGGCTGCCGGACTTTCCTTGCAAACTACCTGACCCTGTGAGCGGGCGGCTTGAAAGTACTTCCTTCTTCATGGCGTTTGCTTCAAAAGAACGGGCGATGTTTAAGGGTAGGGGGGCGTGAATCAATCCTGTTTCATGGACTTGCTTCTCCAGTTCGGAATCTTCAGTCAGGCGGATTTGGCTGTAGGTTGCTTCGTTCTGACCGTAGATTGAAGCTCCGTTAAGAAGTAAAAGCAGCGCGAGTAATCTATTTCTCATAATCTTGTTAACTTGGTTTTCGGCACAAGATTAGTTATTATTCGCCATACCGAGGTTTAAATACTGACATAAATACTCCAAAATATATCAGAAGGCAAAAAAATGATATTATATCTACCTAAATTGATAGATTTTAAACCTTTTATATGTGTTTTGTACCTGGCGTATATACCCATTATAAAAAAGTACTGCCCTATACCTTCACAGGCAAGGGCAGTAAAACCACAAATACAAATACAACTAAACAAAGTTTTAGAATGATTTTCTTTAGAAGCTGTTTTTAATTTGTTCAGTTTTCTTTTAAGAGTTGTTTTTGAGGATATTTTTCTGTTTTTAAGAGGAACATAGCGGGCTATGTGACGAGTGAAAACAGGAAAAGAGACCGAAACTTAAAAGAGACTGATAAAATTAATTAGGAATAAATTCAAAACAGCTTCTTATTCGGAATTAAATAATCCCCTGACCCATCATAGCGTGAGCCACTTTCATGAAGCCTGCAATGTTAGCACCCTTCACGTAATTGATGTAACCGTCAGGTTCTGTACCATATTTTACGCACTGGGCATGAATGCCGTGCATGATAGCATGAAGTTTTTCGTCCACTTCCGCGGCGCTCCAACTGAGGTGCATGGCGTTTTGCGACATTTCCAGTCCGGAAGTGGCTACACCACCGGCATTGACTGCCTTGCCCGGCGCATACATTACCTTATGCTCAATGAACAGGTCGATAGCCTCAGGCGTACATCCCATATTGGAAATTTCACCTACACACATCACATTATTCTCAATCAACTGACGGGCATCGTCACCGTTCAGTTCGTTCTGTGTAGCGCAAGGCAGCGCTATATCTGCTTTCACTTCCCACGGACGCTTGCCGGCTACAAATGTAGAACCCGGGAATTCGTCGGCATACGGAGCTACAATATCATTGCCCGATGCACGGAGTTCCAGCATATATTCTATCTTTTCGTTATCAAGACCTGCCGGGTCGTAGATGTATCCGTCAGGGCCGGAGATAGTAACTACTTTCGCCCCAAGTTCGGTAGCTTTGATGGCAGCGCCCCAAGCTACGTTTCCGAAACCGGAAATAGCAACGGTCTTATCCTTCATATCAATGCCTTTGGTTTGCAACATCTGGTTCACGAAGTATAATCCGCCGAAACCGGTAGCTTCAGGACGAATCAGCGAACCGCCAAACTCCAAACCTTTTCCGGTAAATGTACCGGTAAACTCACGCGTCAGCTTCTTATACATACCGAACATATAGCCCACTTCACGACCGCCTACACCGATATCACCGGCAGGCACATCCATATCAGGGCCGAGATGGCGCCACAATTCCAGCATGAAAGCCTGACAGAAGCGCATCACTTCCGCATCGCTCTTACCGCGGGGGGAGAAATCGGAACCGCCTTTACCACCACCCATCGGGAGTGTTGTCAATGCATTCTTGAAAGTCTGCTCAAATCCCAGGAACTTCAGAATAGACAGGTTTACGGATGCATGGAAGCGAATACCGCCTTTGTACGGGCCAATAGCATTGTTGAACTGCACACGGTAGCCAAGGTTGGTTTGCACTTCACCTCTGTCGTCCACCCAGGTAACACGGAATGTGAAAATACGATCCGGTTCAACCAAGCGCTCTATAATTTTGGCTTTCTCAAACTCCGGATGTTGGTTATAGATATCTTCGATGGAAAGAAGTACTTCCTTTACGGCTTGAAGATATTCAGACTCGCCGGGATGCTTTGCCTCTAAAGAGGCCATAATTCGTTCGATGTTCATAATATTAAGTTTTAAAAAGTTGTTTGTTTGTAATCTAAGGCTTTCTAAACAAAATGTCAACTAACAACGCTGCAAATATAGCAACTCTTTTGTTATCGCCTACGAAAAGTGGCAATATTTTGAGTGTATAATGATAAAATGTTAGCTTGCAGTGTTCCTATTATAGGAGTTAAAGTAGTTATCACTTCGTTAGGAGTTAAGGAGTTAAAGACAATAGTCTTGCTTATGTCTTCCGGAGTATTGGCTTTAACTACTAACTACTCTAACTACTGTAGATCAGAACTTCGGTTCCATTCCCAGGTTATACATGATAAACCCGTAGATGTCAGCCTGTTCTTCAAGAACTTTAGCCATAGGTTTGCCCGCACCATGTCCCGCTTTACTGTCTATACGGATAATGGTGGGGTTTGTACCGTCGTTACACTCCTGCAAGGTAGCCGCGAACTTGAATGAGTGGGCGGGAACCACACGGTCGTCATGGTCGGCGGTAGTAACCATTGTTGAGGGATACTTGGTACCGGGTTTCAAATTGTGCAACGGGGAATAGCCTTTCAGATACTCGAACATCTCCTTACTGTCGTCGCTCGTGCCATAATCGCTCGCCCAGTTCCAGCCGATAGTGAACTTGTGGTAGCGGAGCATATCCATCACGCCTACCTGCGGAATAGCTACACGGAACAAGTCGGGACGTTGCGTCATGCAGGCGCCTACCAGCAAACCGCCATTGGAACCGCCTATGATAGCGATTTTATCTTTATCGGTGTACTTATTATTAATAAGGTATTCGGCGGCGGCAATGAAATCGTCAAATACATTCTGTTTCTGCATCTTCGTACCGGCTATGTGCCACTCTTCGCCGTACTCACCACCTCCACGCAGGTTGACTTGCGCATAGATGCCGCCATTTTCCATGAACGGAATGCGTGATGTTGAAAAACCAGGATTGAGGCTGATGTTGAAGCCGCCGTAGCCATACAGGTATACCGGGTTCTTGCCGTTTTTCTGGAGGTCTTTCTTATAGGTAAGAAACATCGGAATCTTCGTTCCGTCCTTGCTGGGATAGAATACTTGTTCGGTCACAAAGTCATCGGAGTTAAAGTCAACTTTCGGAGCGCGGAACAATTCGTATGTATTGGCATCCATATCATATTTATAAGTAGCGCCGGGAATTGTAAACGAAGTAAAGCTGAAGAAGCATTCCTTATCGTCCTTGTTCCCGCTGAAACTTACAGTGCCGAGCGAAGGTAGCTTGACTTCCTGTATTTCCTTACCGTCGAGTCCATATACATAAGCGTGTTTAGCTACGTCCTTGTCATAAGTCAGGAATAGTTTCTCTCCTATTACCTGTGCGCCGGACAGTACATTTGCTGTTTCGGGAATCAGTTCAGTCCAATCTTTCAGCGCCGGGCTTTTAACATCCGTCACCATCAGGCGATACTTCGGAGCGCCGTGATTGGTGAACATATAAATCTTCTCTCCGATTACTTCCAACGGGTAATACTCATAATCCATATCGGTAGCCATTTCCACGAAGGGAGCGTTCGGTTTACGCAGGTCTTTCATATACAACGCATTTCCGCGTCCGGCTCCGCTTTCATAGAGGAACAGGCTTGTTTCATCCTCGCTCACACTTGCTGTATAAAAACGTTTCGGGTATGCGGTATTTTGGTAAATCAACTTATCTTGCGATTGCGGAGTTCCCATCTTATGATAATAAATCTTATGGTTTTCATTCACATTCGAGAACTCTTTACCTTTTACCGGAGCATCATAAGCGCTATAGTAGAAACCGTCGCCCTGCCAATCGGCGCCCGAGAATTTAGCCCATTGGATATGGTCATCCAGCAACTTTCCGGTTTCGGTGTCCATTACGTAGATTTCGCGCCAGTCCGACCCGCTGCGGGAAATGGTATATGCGGTGTACTTTCCGTTATTGGAGAAAGAAAGACCGGACAATGCTACCGTACCATCGTCCGACAATTTATTAGGATCAAGGAATACGCGTGGTTCGCTATCCAGTGCATCCTGTACATACAGCACGCTTTGGTTTTGCAAACCATCGTTCTTGTAGAAGTAGTATTTGCCATGTTTCTTAAATGGTGTACCAATCTTTTCATAATTAGCCAGGTCTGTCATTCGTTTCAGCAGGGCTGCACGGAACGGTATCTTAGACAAGTACTCGTTAGTTACCTTGTTCTGCGCTTCCACCCACGCGGCGGTTGCTGCCGATGTATCGTTCTCCAACCAACGATACGGATCCGGGACTTCTGTTCCGAAATAAACATCTACCGTGTCCACCTTCGCGGTCACAGGATAGGTAAGTTTCTGTTGCTGTACACAAGACATCATCATGATACCGGTTGCAAATAATAAAGTTACTTTTTTCATTTTGAAATGTATTTAAATTAGATGTATATCGTATATGTTCGCCAAAAAGATATTTTTCATCCGCAGATGACGCCGATAACACAGATTTGTTTTAAAATAAATCCGCGTAATCCGTGTTATCTGCGGATGAAAGATGGTAGACTTAGAAACTGTTTTGATTTTTCTTTTTAAGATTTTTATCAGCTTCTTTTGAGTTTGTTTTCGGTCTGTTTTTCTCTTTTTACTCGTCACATAGCCCGCTATGCTCCTCATAAAAAACAGAAAAACATCCTCAAAAACAACTCTCAAAACAATGCTGAACAAAATCAAAACAATTTCTTAAGCTTTTGACATACTGTCTTTGAATTTGTTTCTAATTGTTTTGGCGTTAAAATTACGAAAACAGAGAATAGAAAGCAAGGAAAAACCGGCATATTTATTGCAATATTACAGAACTAATTATGAACAGCTACTTATCTTAATTGATGTTGTGTCAAAAGTAAAGGATGTGAAGTTTACCTCAATGGGTAACATTACGCTGGCAACCTGTTTTGTCCCGAAGGGTAACCCGTTTTTCGCCGATAACCACCTGAAACTTTCCGTTTCCGCGCGCTACGATATACAATGGGGTGAGTTCCTGAAATACTGTTTTACCGGTTGTCTGCATAAACTGTTCATGGTAAATGAGTTGCTTGCAGAAATAGAAGGTAGTGGAAGGATTGAGCACTGACGAACTTATAGCTTTGCTGAAAATACTTGAAGCTTTGCACGGTGTGCCGTTCAATGAAGAGATAAAGACAAAGTCTCTTTCTGTACTGAGTATGATAGATGAAGTGGTGGTGCAGGCTGAGAAACTTTGTTAGATACTATATTATTCCTCTATAATTCTTTTTGCATCCTCCCTGTTTATACTATACGTGTTTTCTCCGAGATACCGTATTAATTTAGCCAAACGTTCAAGTTCAGGAGCGTCGGAAAGTTCTCTAAATAGCCGTTTGAAAGTGTTGAAATCGTTTTCGTTCTTGCCTGCAATCTGTTTAGTCCTTTTTGTAAGTTTCTTCAAATCGGTTGGGAGTCCGTATGTGGCTGTTATGTCAATACCCTTTTCCTCAGCCGCTTTCAATATGAAACGTTCAATTGCAGGGCTGATTTGAATAATGTAATGATGCTTTTCATTGTGTTTATGCAGATATAAAGAATCATTAGAAGCAACCAATTCGAAATTTTTCAAATAAGGTACTTCTTGTTTATCCTTATCTATAATGCCTACGGCAAAAGCATCATTAAAGTTCTCTTGCATGACTTTACTTACTGTGTAGGGTGTCCAGTTTTACGTTTCCGATTTAGCTCACATTTTTGAGTGCTTTGGTTCGTTCTGTAACCCAGTTTTTGGACATGTGCTTCTTAGTGAAAG
>QMCD01000444.1_pt1 | contig 55591 bp, 46 predicted proteins | sample 1821841 | NCBI WGS metagenome assembly QMCD01 (sample SAMN01991225, study PRJNA193472) | Termite gut metagenome, whole genome shotgun sequencing project. | isolation source: worker | host: Macrotermes natalensis
AGTTAAGTCCTCCCGCCGAGGTCATGCCGGAACCAACACCTATCACTATTCGCTCGGCATCTTTAAGCGCACGGACTGCGGATTGGATGTTATCTGAGTAATTGTTCATAGATACGCTCGTCTCGCTCGGTAAAAACATTAAAGACAACCCTTTTGATATTTACTGCTGTTTTAAGAAAGTTCGTCACCGTCTTTACGGCAACGCTTGCAGCTTCCTCATTGGGAAAGTGGAACTCGCCTGTGGAGATGCAACAAAATGCCACACTTTCTAGGTCATTTTGCTCTGCAAGTGCAAGGCAGGAGTTGTAACTGCTTGCCAAAAGCTCACGATGCTCGCTTGTGAGTTGCCCAAAAACAATAGGGCCAACTGTATGTAAGACATAGCGACTAGGCAAATTGTAGGCAGAGGTTATCTTTGCCTTTCCCGTTGGCTCCGAGTGTTTCTGCTCGTCCATGAGGATAGCACATTCGGCTCTTAGCTGAATGCCTGCAAAGGTGTGTATGGCATTGTCGATACAGCCGTGGTTGGGAGCAAAGCAACCGAGCATACCGCTGTTGGCGGCGTTTACGATGGCATCGACTTTTAGCGTGGTGATATCTCCACGCCACAGGTAAATACTTTCACGAATGGGTTGCAGGGTGTCGATGTCGGCAATCCCCTTTCTTGCAATTAGTGACCGTAACAACTCATCTTGCACTGCCAGGAACTCAGGACTTGCAGAATGTGGCGCACGGACATTGACCAGCGCTCGAAAAAGTCGCCACTTTTCTTCCCAGCTGCTTGGCAGGTCGAAAGAGTGCTCGCCCTCATCGATAAGCCACCTCAACAAGAAATCTATTTTGTCATCCATGTACTACTCCCTGTCACCAAACTGCCCCACTTGAACATCCAAGCAGGGCAGCAGCATATCATACAGGCACTGTCTTTAGAGCTGATAGGTATTGGGTCCCTCGGCAAAACTAAAGGTCTCGATCTCTTTTACATCAAGATACAGAAGCTTAAACACAGGATTGTCAGGAGTCTCATATATCCCCTTGATGCCGGGGTTTTCATCAAGTGCACGAGTCTTGAGCTCGATGTCATCTACAAAGGTGACCTTACCGTAAAGAGATAGTACGGGGTTGAAGTTTGCAGGATAGGTACAAAAACTCACATTGGGATTGTTCATGAGTTGGTCATAGACCGGCTTTTCTGAGCTGGTGCAGAAGTAAACTTTGTTGGCATCAGAAAAGAGATATTGAAACACTCTCGTCTTTACACCATTGCCGTCTTGTGTGGCTAAAACACCGTTTGGGTTTTCTTTAAGAATTGCAGCATAGTCAATCATTTCTTTCCTCCTATTATGGACGGGTACTTGAAGCTTTCTTTTTGTGGTATTACAATAAAACTGTTGCGCCGCTACGTAAAGTAAGCACCTAAAAGTGCCATAGTTACCTTTAAGAAACTATTGGAGATGTCATGTCAAAACAAACCCTGCCCGCCTGTCCTGTCGAGACCGCACTAAGTCTCATGGGCGACAAGTGGAAAGTACTTATAGTGCGCGATTTGCTAACCGGCACCAAGCGTTTCGGCGAGCTTAAACGCTCTTTGGAGGGTATTTCGCAGAAAGTATTGACACAACATCTTCGCATTATGGAGACAAACGGGCTGGTTCATCGCAAAGTGTATGCCGAGGTGCCGCCAAGAGTAGAGTATTCGCTTACAGAACTGGGGAGTAGTCTCAAGCCTGTACACGATGCCATGTGGCAGTGGGGTGAGGAATATAAAGCGCGGATGGAAAGGTAGTGAGGTTTGCCGTTACTCCCTACTTAAACAAAGCTAGGAACCTGTCCCAGATGTTTTGCTCTGCCGGTTCAGCTTCTACGACCTGTGTTTCCTCTTCCGGTATTTCTATGGCATCGCTTACCAGAACAAATTGAACGTGTTCTACATTTGTGTTCTTGTCTGACATGAACGATTTGAGCTCAAAATCCGAGGCTTTATAATCTTTCATGAAAGAGTCGATCTCGTCTTGCATGGTTTGCGGCAAATCCTTAGTGTTTATGTATAGCTCATCTGTGCCATTGTTAAGCGTGGACACGCCGTTATATATGCTATCTGCACCGTTTATGTATTGCTTGAGCCCACTGTCAAAAGTACCGTAGTTTTTGGACAAGGTGCTGACGCCGTCAGCGTAAGTGCCTATGCCATCTTTGAATGTCGTGAACTGCGATGAAAGCTGCTCCATTGCACTAGCCAGTTCGCTTAACCCTGACAGTGACGACAAGTTTGTATTGAGGCTCTCAGCAATGGTATCAAGACCGGAGGACATGGTTTCAGCAGCTTCTTTGGGCGCAGTCAGACCTGCTGAAGCAGCGCTGAGCCCGGCTTTAACGCCATCATTTCCATTAGGTCCGTACCATGCACCAAGCACATATGCAGCCTTTGTATTTGTGTCTACAAGTTTTTGCACGGTTGCTTGTGAGTTGGCAGAAAGTCCTGTCAAGCCTGGATCTGCCAGCAGCCCTGCCAATGAAGCAGCGTCAACAATGGCAAGCTCAGCCATATAGCTTTCCATAGCACTTACGGAACTATCGATGCCGCCCTGGATTTGTCCTAACCCTTCAGCCAAACCGGGCTCGTTTGGATCTGTGTTGCTAAGCCCCTTTGCCATCTGCTTCAGACCATCAACCAGTTCTGTTATCTTTTCCGGATCAACTCCACCACTATTTAGTTGCTTCGATATTTCTATCAGAGCCTTGTCGATTTCTTTTGCCGCTGTTTTAAGCTGCTTGCCGCTACTGCTGAGCGTTGTAAGCGCTGTCTTTAGCTCTCCTGAGCCGGATTTTAGTTCACTTGAGCCATCTTGGAGCTTTTTCATTCCGTCTTTGAGCTCAGCTACACCATCATTAAGCGCACTTATAGCGTCTGTCAGCTCCGACATGTCATCGACAATACCTGATGTATCCGGGGTATCGAAAACCATCGAAAACGGTACGCCCGAAATCTGAATGCTCGGCATCTCAAATGCCTGAACTTGCGCCGTCAAATTAAGGTCACCGTTCTTTTTTGGCATGACCATGAAAGCAACCTGCTGATCCTTGCCGGCGCTAGCTACAGTAGCTCCCGCAGCTTGTAGATTCTTTGTTTTTGCTGAGTCAAGCGTTAATTGCACTTGCAAAAGATAGTTCTCAAAAAACACCGGATCGGCTTTTGAGTTCTGGCTAGTCTTGATACTTATTGCCAGTTCGCCACTTTTACCCGCCAGCTGCTCGGGGCTAATTATTGTGCCATTTAACTTGTACTCGATGTTGATGATCCAGGGCAGCTCCATTTTTGTAAGCACTCCTTGGTAGTAGAAGTCGCCTGCATCCACAGGAATTGTTACGCTGCCTAGGTTAGAAGAAAGTGCTTGAGTGGAGCTGAGATTGGACACGGTATCGTAGTTTCCATAATCAGTGATTGTGCCTTGCTTCTCCACAGCAAAATGGTTTACCACGTAACCGTGCTTTACCGCTCCGTTACCGCTTAACATGCCGTAGATGACCTCGTCTTTTTTGGCATCAGCAGAAGATGTTGAGGTTGTGGATTGGTTGCCGGCACCTGCAGCATTACCGGTGCTTAGAGCAGACGAGTTTGTGGTCTCAGCCAATACGGGCTGATTTAGACCGCCAAAGTATGTGATTGGTATGACCAATGTGACAATCAATAGCAAAGCAAGAGATGCCCTGGGCAGCACGTGCAATATGCGAGCCTTAGTGTAAAAGTGGTCTCCTCTAAGGATAAATAGTTTACGTTTCATGTCTGGCTTCCTTAAAAAACTTTGGCTTAAGTGTAAATTTGCCTATCAACGGGTCGAGCAACCTAAGCATTAATGGCAAGAAGCAAATAACCAGCGTAAATGAAAGCAGTGTGCCCCTACCAAGCATGATGCCTATGTCGCCAACGACCGGATTTGATGATGTTGCGTATAAAACGAATCCTGCCAATGAGAGCGTTGTTGCTGACACCAGGATGGATTTGAAGCTGGTTCCGAGTGCCTTGCTGACAGCAGTGTTTTTGGGCATAGTTTTCCTATAACGCATATAGGTTGTGGTAAGCAGTATTGCATAGTCAACCGTCGCACCCAGCTGCACGGTGTTTAGAACTAAATAGCCAATGTAGTTCACGTTTGTGCCGGTAAAATATGGAACTGACAAATTGATCCAGATGGCTGTCTCGATTGTAAGTGTTAATATTATTGGCAATATTGCCGACCTGAATGTTATTAGCAAAACTAAAAAGATTGAGGCTATGGCTATCAGATTTACACGCATGTTATCTGACTGCACCACATCACGCATATCATAAAGATTGGGACTTCTGCCTAGCATGTATGCGTCGTCGCCGTAATACTCTTTTTCGGTTTCGTATATTTTTGCCATAGTATTAAAGGTGGTGTCACCTTCTATCGGCAGATCTACGTAGACAAGTATGCGAGCGTGATTTTCAGAGTAAAACTGCTCTTTAGCAGCCGTGCTCAAGATATCCGGAGGGATTTCCGGACCTACGGTGCTTGCGTAAGACATGACGTTTGTAACGTGCTCCAAACTTCGCAAGCTTTCGGAGAGCTGTTGCTCTTTGGCCACATCTCCACGTGGAACTAAAGCGACAACAAGATTATTAGTACCAAAGTGTTCCTTTATTTTATCCGAGTCCTCTTGTGCACGAGTGCCAACACCGGCGCTTTCTGATCCATACAAAAAGTCGGTACGGCTTTGACCTAAAAATGTTGGAACTATTGCCAAGATGACTACTATCGTTACAGGGATTGCAATCTTTGAAATTACTCGGTATATGTTTTCGAAACTTGGCAAGAACGGACGATGTTTGGTTCGATCCATCAGCTTATACATGCCCAGTGTTAAAGCCGGTAAAAATATCATGGCTGACAAGAAACTGAAGATGATGCCTTTTGCCAGATTAATACCAAGGTCTGCACCAATCAAGAATTCCATGAATACCAGTGCCAGGAAACCAAAAAGTGTTGTTGACGCGCTTGATGCCACAGTTGAGAACGAGGTTTTTATAGCATGTTTCATTGCTATATTTGCATCACCATATTGTTTTCGATAATCTGCAAAACTATGGAGCAAAAATATCGCGTAGTCTAGCGACACAGCCATCTGTAAGATAGGACTTACAGAGTTAGTGATGAATGAGACATCGTCGTAGACTATATTTGTACCCATGTTGAGCACAATGGCAACGCCGATCGATATCAATAGCAAAAGCGGCTCAAGCCAAGAAGTCGTAGACAGCGCCAAAATTATAATTATGGCAGGAACCAAAATAAAGAATGCGCCCATAACCTCATTAGCGGTAGCATTTTGCATGGCCGCCATCATTGCCGCATTGCCACCCACTGCATTATCGTCACCGATAAGCTCGTATAAAGCAGCAGTCGTTGCCTGTTCGCTGGCTTCCTCAATAGTTATCTGAAACAACGCTACATTGTCTTTGTAATACTGTTCAACTGTATCTTGGTCAAACAGCTCAAGAGGACGCTTGATGTCAACAACGTCATCTAGCCAAAGAACAGAGTTTACTCCAACTACTTGAGATATCTTTTGCTTGTAATCTAAAGCCTCAGCAATTGAGATATTGTGGATCATGACCTCTGCGTTTGGCATATCTTCGGAAAACTCCGAGTCCATGATCTTTAAAGCTTGTGTGGATTGCGCGTGTTCCGGCAGATAATCTAAAACATCGTAGTTTACCTTTGTCAGCATGGCTAAAGGGGCACTAATCAGTGCCATAAGCACGAAAGCGATAATAATCAGCTTTCGCCTTTTTACTATGAAGTTTGCAACATGCTCCATAAGTGTGCTCCGGTTTAGCTCACCTGTTTAGGTGCTCCCACATGCATTTTAACTATTGCGATAAGCATAGTTTTTCGACATAATGTATTTTTATAGACATAGTGTCTAATTGCAACCAACAGATTATCCCTAGATGAAAGTAATTAGACAGCAACTATGCATTGTGTTGAATAGTTTCCAAGCTGTAACTTCTATTTAGCAAGGGAGAGTAATAATGGCGGTTGAACAAAAAACTGACAGACGGGTTGCTTACACAAAACATGCATTGCGTGGTGCCTTAATAAAGCTTATGCAAAACCAACATATTTCCGGAATCACTGTGAAGTCGATCTGTGAACTTGCAAACGTTAATCGCAGCACCTTTTACCTGCATTACAAAGATCAATATGATCTTTTGCATCAAATTGAACAAGAGATGTTGGAAAGCCTGCGAGAAAGGCTTGTTGAGGATGCTGTTCATAATGGCAATGGGTCACCGGGAGTGTCCAATGAAGACGGCAAGGCAAATAGAGGACCACTCACACTTGCAGCTATGACTAAGATATTAGAATACGCGCGCGAAAATGCGGATTTGGCACGCGTTCTTCTCAGCGAGAACTGCGACTTTGCTTTTCAGCAAGATATTATGGAACTTACCCAACTGGTTGCATTTTTACCGGAAGAGGATTTAGACGAGCGTATGAAAGACTACATCGTCACATTTAGCATCAATGGCTGCATAGCACTTGCAGAAAAATGGCTACAAGACGGCATGTTAGAAAAACCTGCTGATTTTGCTAAGTTAATGCTACAAGTACTCTACTTTGGCACAGCAAGTTTCGTAGATGAAAACGGTGTTGCTCTTAAGGCTTATTAGACAGTAAATATTATCCATTAAGCTCTTAGATTATTATGGTAAAATATCCACTCGATTTTAGTTGCACAGAGCTTCTGTTATGCAACTTGCATCTGCAGTATGGGCGTTTAGCGCAGCGGGAGCGCACTTCCTTCACACGGAAGGGGTCATCGGTTCAAATCCGGTAACGCCCACCACGTCGCAGTTGGCTACGCTGAAATTTTTAAACCCAGGCAAGCTGGATTTAAAAATAACGCTTCGCCACTGCTCCTTCTCCCAAAAAATAATTCGCTTCGCTCATCGACCATTTTTTGGGTATCCCTTTTTAACCTAGGGTCAGAGCCGTTTTGCAATGACAAGCAGTCTTGTATTGGTATGTTAACCAAAACCCCTGTTAAGCTATTTAGGTTTTTTTGATGAGCAATAAGAACGGAGCACACCTTTGGCTACCCAATCCGGGAAGCCCGGTCGCTCCGTCAAGTACACTCTAGCATGTTTAACGCTTAAGCTCAATGGCAGAAGCATTTTTGCCAATAAAAATAATGCGCTTTATGGATTTCCTGAATTTCCATTCGTGTTGAATTTTCACAAGAATCTTACTGTCTTGAATTGGCGTGCGTCTTGTATCAAATATTATATTTCTAGCACGTTGTTTAGAGGCGGTTTTAAATTGGTTTGCCACAGTGGTTTTGGCGTTTCCTTTTGGGCTTTTTATCTCCCAAATTACCCCATCAATAACCATGTCTTGTGTCTTGGCTTTATATCCGTCTACGGGAATCAGAAACTCTACGATTGTTGCAAAAGTCCTAGCCATAATCCACGCAACTTCTACTTCGTGTGGCTCAGGTGGGTTCGGGTGATTTTTGGGAATTATTACTATAGGTTTAATCATTGCACCATTTTATCATGGCTTATGTGCTACCAATTCATTTTCTGCGCTATTGTATTCAGTTCGCTCAAAGGTTAATGCTTTGCTGCATATAAAATGAGTTATGTTGAGCAGAACATAACTCATCTATAAAAAATACTTATAGTGGTGAATATATTCCCTTACAAAGAAATGACGAGGAGCTATCCACGTCTACGGTGGGTCTAGATCTATCGACCAACCCAGTTATTACATGTTATCACACCACATCAAACTCAGTTTGCGTGAAGCAACGAATATAAAAGAAACGGAGCGCTCCTTTGGCTACCCAATCCGGGAAGCCCGGGCTCCGTTATTAATACTTTAAGGTGCCAATGTGTGTTTTATGTACGCAAAATACACATTAAGGTTTTAACTACATCCACCTAGTCCCTTTTCGACACACTCAGGACAAAAAGGGTTTTCGTTGGCTGTCTTGATGGTTTCGTTCATGCTGCCTGTTCTGTATCCTTGCAAATCTAGAGCGACGTATGTAAAGCCTATTTGCTTGAACTCATAATGGATTTTTTCTCGCAGCTCCTTGTTTTCTAACAGTGAAAAACCGTCGCTGTCTGTTTCTATGCGAGCTAGGTTGTCGTGAAACCTTACTCTGACCTGATGAAAGCCTATGTCGAGCAGTATTTGCTCGGCTTTGTCTATCATTGCTAACCGCTCGACTGAGATAGTTTCGCCATATGGAAACCGCGATGAAAGACAGGCGAAAGACTGCTTGTTCCATGTTGAAAGACCTAATTCTTTGGATAACTGCCTTATTTCCTGCTTGCTCAGTCCAACTTGGCGCAAAGGGCTTTTAATATTTTGCTCCTTGACGGCTGTAAGCCCGGGGCGGTAATCTCCATCGTCGTCCGTGTTTGAGCCTTCCGCGACATTATCTATATCATGCTCTCGCGCTACAGCCCATATTTTTTCGAATAGTTCGTTTTTGCAGAGGTAGCATCGATTTACAGGGTTTTGTGAAAACCCCTCTATGTTCAATTCTTCTGAATCACATATAAGGTGACGTATCCCCTCTTTATTACAGAAATCAACTGCTTCTTGTAATTCGCGTTTGGGAAACGAGCAGGAGCGTGCGGTTACAGCTATAACCTTATCACCCAAAACATCGTAAGCAGTTTTTAAAAGGAATGTGGAATCGACACCACCGGAAAATGCAACCACCATACTTTCGAGATTTTTAAGGTTTTGCTTCAACGCTAAGTATTTATCTTTCATCTTTGTTGTAGCCTCCATATCGAAAATCCGCACAGGGATTACACTTTTTTATTCTGCACCGGAAAGTATTGATGACATTATAGACGACTTGCACAAAAGCCTTGAGAATATCATACGTGCCTGACGTATGATACATAAAACCGTTACAGGTAATATCAATCTCATAGGATACTCGAATTAGCATTAAAACGATTAAAAAGATTGTATAAAACGCTTAGTTTGTCACTGAAAATTACATTTAACCGTTTAGTTAGCTTATTATCTCCATATGGATTATGGTAAAATACCTGCTATAAAAGGGGTAAGGTTTACTTTGTTTCCTGGCAGATTGGGGCTATCTGCTTTTGCGATTGCTGAGATTCGCTTACTTTTGCAGTGAGTCTATTAATTCAGTTACCCAGGAGACAGCATTTTTTGAGGAGCATGGGTGGCGCTAATTTGCAGCATAGCTTTTTTCCGGATGAGTTCTCATCATGGATAATTTAGCTACCAATAGCTTGATCGGAATCATAATAATTGCGGCTCTCACGTGCGTGATAGGCTTACTCGCTATCTATTTAGTTCGTATTCGTAAAACTATGCTCAAGATTAAGTCTGAATCGGACATACAAAATAAAGAGTTTGAAAAGCAGACAAAAGAGCTAGAGGAGCAGACGAAAAACGCTCGAAGCGCTTCGCAGACAAAAAGCGATTTCTTAAGTCGCATGAGTCACGAGATTCGCACGCCGCTAAATGCTATTATCGGCATGACCCAGGTGGCACAAAACACCGGTGATGTTGATCAGTTAAAGGTCTATTTAACAAACATAGAATCCAATTCAAAACATCTTCTGGGCATCGTTGGTAACATCTTGGACTTTTCCAAGCTTGAGTCGGGTAAGATGAAATTGGAGGAAAAGCTTTTCTCGCTAAGAGAAACTGTTGCGTTCGTGGTCAACATGTTTCGTGATCGAGCCAGCGAAAAAGGCATTAAGCTTACGGCTAATACCGAAAACATCCAACACGATGGATTGATCACTGACTCGCTACGACTAAGCCAAGTGCTCATTAACCTCATGTCAAATGCGATTAAGTTTACAGATGAGGGCGAGATACACCTAAATGTTGAAGAGCTTTACTTTAACAACGGTGAAGCGGTGTATCAATTTTCTGTTAGCGATACCGGGATTGGTATAGACCCTAAACAGACCGGAAAGCTTTTCACCTCCTTTTCCCAAGCAAGTGCCGATACAACTCGCCTATTTGGCGGCACAGGTTTAGGTCTGGCGATCTCTAAAGATCTTGTTGCTATGCTTGGCGGCGAGATAGAACTGGAGACAGAGCTTGGACGCGGTTCTGTTTTTACCTTTACCATACATGTGAAAGCCAAAGAAACTGCCGAAGGCTCTACCGTAAAGCAGACCAGTCACACCCGTGGGCTGAATCTAAGTGGTAAACATGTTTTGGTTGTTGACGATATTGAGATAAACTGTGAGATAGTCTCAGCGCTTTTACAAGAAACCGGTGCAATTATTGAGACTGCAGAAAATGGTCAGCAAGCGCTGGATCTTTTTAAGTCATCGCAAATTGGCTATTTTGACCTAATACTGATGGATATCCAAATGCCGGTTATGAATGGATATGAAGCAACAGAAGAGATTCGAAGTTTGGACAGGCCGGATGCTAAAACTGTAGTGATTGCTGCAATCTCTGCCAATGCATTGCCTGATGACATCCAAAGGGCAAGTCAAGTTGGCATGGATGGATATCTGGCTAAGCCAATCGACTCTGTGTATATGTATAAGAAAATTGGTGAGTGGCTTGAGAAAAATTCTATCAAATAAGCTCTACCTTGGCATAGGTCTGGTGATCTTACTCTTTATCGTCATGGGCGCTGTTTCGATATCTTCTCTCGAACTGCTTCAAGGAAACGCTCGTGTTGTTAACTATGTTGGAATCGTTAGAGGTGCTACGCAAAAACTTGTCAAAGAAGAGTTGATGGGGCATCCGGACGATGCCTTGATAAAGCGTCTAGACGGTATTGTTGACGAACTTCTCACCGGAGAAGGCGAAAATGACCTCGTAAAACTTGACGATGAAGCCTATCTGAAAAACATGAGCAAGGTCAAGGAAAGCTGGACGCTTCTTAAGATAGATATTGCTAATGTTCGCTCGGGGCAAGGTCAACAAGAATTATATGATGCCAGCCAAGAATACTTTGAGCTTGTTAACGATACTGTTTTCTCTGCAGAAGAATACTCCGAAGCGCAGGTTGTTTATATCAACTGGATTATGGTTGTTATCAACGGTGCCTTTGTTGTAGTGTTGGTTATCGGTGTGGTGTTTGCTGTGCGCAGCATGGCGATACGGCGACGAGCCGATGCTCTTGGTGTGCTCGCATATGTTGACACTCTTACAGAGATCAATAACAGGGCAAGCTGTGAACGCCTTATCGGAGAGTGGATAAAAGATCCGCCCCAAGAAGATGTATGGGCTTTCATGTTTGACATGAATGATCTTAAGCTAACAAACGACTTTTTAGGCCATCAAGGCGGTGACCAGGTTATCAAAGCGTTTGCAAATATTTTGTCCGAAGTGGCACAGCCTTACGGTTTCTTAGGTCGTTATGGAGGCGATGAGTTTCTTGCGTTATTTATAGATTGCAGCGATGACATTGCAAAGAAATTCCTTGATGAAATACATGAGAAAGTAGACAGTTATAACGAAGTTCGCAGCAATAAACTCGAACAGATCAGCTATGCCGGAGGATTTGCTCATGGCAATCTTGCGACTAAGGATATAGATGACATAATCCACGAAGCGGATAACCAGATGTATCTGGACAAGAGAAAGATCAAGAAAGCCAAACTAAGCGCAGAATAGTTTGGCTGTCATGTATATTAAAACTCTTTTAGCTCTTCTCCGGAGATGCTTTTGACAAAAACATTGAACCTGTATGCGCAGATAGACTGATCTAAAGAGACATACATGGTCTGTGCCCTGCTGCCCCTGATACTTTGCTCGCCATATAAACCGGGATGAACCATGAGTTCACGATTTCCCAAACTTGTGATTCTGTATCCGCAAACTGCCATGGCGTAAAAATTATACTGAGTTTCATTTACATCAACTTTGCGCATAACCACCATCACTGGGCGATTGCTGGAAATTTCATCTACGATCATATGCCAGGTTTTGTCTTTACCAAGTCCGCTAAAGCTACAGCGAACAAATATCTTGCTGACCCAATAAAAAGATAGCCAGCCTTTATTGAACTTATCTGAGAACCTTGTACCCCAAAGATCCGCTTGCTTGGTCTTTTCACCAAAAATGTGTTGCAGCATTTTATAAAATTGATTTGTTCGCGGATACTTTGCTTTATCCCACGAAGACCCCTGCAAGGCCTCTGACTCCAAAATATCCGGGATCAAGCGATTGCCGTTCTTTAAGTCAAGATAGTTGAGTATCAGACCAAGCGCTACATATGCGCTTGCCACAGATTCTCCCTTAGCATTATCGCCAAATGATATTCGTCTAAATACATCATCTACACCATTGATGCTTTGATGACCGGGCTGCATTTACGCTCTTCGCCTTTATCGACAGCCGCTGTTATACAACAATATTGACGAGCTTTTTAGGCACCACAACAACTTTCTTAGCTTGGGTGTCGCCAATAAACTCGTGCACTGATTCAAGTGCAGCGCTTTGCACTTCTGCTTCGCTAGCTTCACTGGATACTGTTACGCGTGCTTTGATCTTTCCGTTTACCTGTACAGCAAGTTCAACTTGTCCGGCTATTGCTTGAGCGGGATCAAATTCAGGCCAGTTTTGCAGATGAACACTACCCTCCATACCCAAAGCCTCGCTCCAAAGCTCCTCGCAGATATGTGGAGCCATCGGTGCCAGCAAAAGAACCAACGCCTGAGCCACACGCTCAGCAAGCTGATCATCACGCATTGAGACCGGAATCTTGATGTATGCACTAACAGTGTTGAGCAACTCCATAATTGCGCTGATAGAAGTATTAAAATTGAAGCGATCTATATCGGCGGTAACCTTACCTATCACTCTGTGATATTCGCGGTTAAGTTCCTCGCCTCTCTTTTTTGCCTCAGCATTATCTATTTTTAGATCGTAGACCGAAAGCTGTGTACCTTCTCCGTCTACTACTGTCTCACCGGTCAGGTCATAAACGCTACGCCAAATACGGTTGATAAAGCGGAAAATGCCTTCAAGACCTTCTTGCGACCAATCAAGATCCTTATCCGGCGGAGCCATAAACAAGATATAAACGCGCAGAGCATCTACACCATAAGACTTGATAATGTCTTCGGGAGCAATAACATTGCCTTTCGATTTGCTCATAACCTCACCGTGCAACTTAACCATGCCTTGTGTAAGCAGATTGGTAAATGGCTCGTCAAAATTTAGCAGACCAACATCTCGAAGTGCCTTGGTGAAGAATCGCGAATATAGCAGATGCAAAATGGCGTGCTCAATGCCGCCGATGTATTGATCTACCGGCATCCAAGCGTTTACCTTCTCGGGGGCAAAAGGCAAGCTTTTATTGTGAGGGTCGGTGTAGCGCAGATAATACCAACTCGAACAGGTGAATGTGTCCATGGTGTCGGTCTCTCGGCGCGCATCTGCACCACAAACGGGGCATTTGACCTCATAGAAATCCGGGCGAGAAGCCAGAGTTTCTCCTTTGGTCACATCAACATCCATAGGTAAAACTACCGGCAGATCACTTTCGGGTACCGGAACTATACCGCAATGCTTACAGTATATGGCAGGAATCGGGTTTCCCCAGTAACGTTGTCTGGAGATAAGCCAATCACGCAGACGGAAGTTTACGGTAGCTTGTCCTTGTTTGGACGTGGACAGCTTATCGATCACTGCTTGCGCTCCGGGCGAATCCTTGCCGCCCTGCATTCCGGTGAACTCACCGCTTTGCACCATAATGCCTGAACCGTCATAAGCCTCTGCCCAGGTAACATCGTTTAATTTACGCTCTTGCACGTTTTTTAGCTCTTCAAAGAGCGCATCGTCTTTAGAGACAACGACCGGCGGTATCGCGAGACCATATTTGCGTGCAAATTCAAAGTCACGTTGATCTCCCGATGGTACAGCCATAACAGCACCGGTACCATAATCCATCATCACATAATCAGATATCCAAATTGGCACCTTGTCGCCATTTATTGGGTTGATGACGTAACGCCCGGTAAATGCACCGTTCTTCTCGCGCTCGCCTTTTGAACGCTCGACTGCGCTTGCACTTGAGGCAAGTTTGACCACGCGATCCACCTCAGCAGCATACTCTGTGCCGGAAACAAAGCCCTCGACCAGCGGATGCTCCGGAGCTAAGAGAAAGAATGTACAACCAAACAAGGTATCGGGTCTTGTTGTAAATACCGTGATCGTCTCGTTTGTTGGTTCTCCGTTGTCATCACATAATGTAAAAGCGATCTCAGCGCCGGTGGAGCGTCCTATCCAGTTTGCCTGCATCTGTTTTACTCGCTCCGGCCAACCGTCCAGCTTATCCAAGTCATCTAATAACTCTTGAGCATACTCCGTAATCTTAAAAAACCATTGCTCCAGCTCTTTTCGCTCTACAGCAGTGTGGCAACGCCAGCAACCTCCATCTATTACCTGCTCATTTGCAAGTACTGTCTGGCATGTAGGACACCAGTTTACCGGCGAGCTCTTTCGCTCAACCAAGCCTCGCTGCCAAAGTTTTATAAATATCCACTGACCCCAATGATAATAATTAGCGTCACTCGTGATGACAGTTCTATTCCAGTCGTAAGAAAAACCCAAGCGCTTAAGAGACTCTCGCTGTTTATCAATATTGGCATACGTCCATGTAGCCGGAGTCGAGTTCTGTTTAATAGCTGCATTTTCTGCAGGCATACCAAAAGAATCCCAGCCGATCGGATGCAAGACGTTGTAACCTTGCATACGTTTATACCTGCTCACCACATCACCTATGGTGTAATTGCGGACATGCCCCATATGAACATCACCAGAGGGGTAAGGAAACATCTCCAGTGTGTAATAAAAAGGTTTATTATTGGTAGTTTTTGCGCTACCCGATGAGTCAGTTTCCACTACCGAGCCCACATCGGGCTCGGTAACGCTATCAATATGCAGGTCTCGCCAGACTTCTTGCCATTTTGGCTCAATCTTAAACGGATCGTATTGTTGCATCGTCTCTCCTTGTTAAGTCTTATACCCCAATAAAACCTTTTACCTTATATAGTCATTGTTTTACTTAAAGCAATTTTAATTTTAGGCAGTGCTCTAGCGGAAATTAGGTGGAAGTGAACCCAGTTGATCTTTGAGAATAACATCGTGTGCGCCACCCTCAACAATTGATGTTGAAGATATCAGCGTCAGCTTTGCTTTTTCTTGAAGTTCAGGAACGCTTAAAGCTCCGCAATTGCACATGGTTGAGCGGATCTTTGACAAGCTCAGCGCCACGTTGTCTTTTAGAGGCCCGGCGTAAGGTACGTACGAATCCACGCCTTCTTCAAAGCTTAGCTTGGAGTCACTGCCACCCGAGTGGTAGCGTTGCCAGTTGCGCGCGCGCGCTGACCCCTCTCCCCAATATTCTTTCATATAGTTGCCGTTAACAGTGACTTTTGCTGTAGGGCTCTCATCAAAACGGGCAAAATAACGACCAAGCATCATGAAGTCTGCACCCATGGCTAAAGCTAAAGTCATGTGGTAGTCAAAAACGATACCGCCGTCAGAACAGATGGGGATGTAAATTCCGGTCTCTTTAAAGTACTTGTTGCGCTCATCGGCTACCTCGATAATGCTAGTGGCCTGTCCGCGCCCGATGCCTTTTTGTTCACGCGTGATGCAGATGGAACCACCACCGATGCCAACTTTGACAAAATCTGCCCCGGCATCTACCAGAAATCTGAAACCCTCGCGGTCAACAACATTTCCGGCACCGACTTTCACGCCTTCGCCAAACTCCTTTTTCACATATTGAAGCGTACGCAGTTGCCACTCCGAGTAACCCTCAGACGAATCGATGCACAAAGCGTCAGCTCCTGCCGCAAGTAGTGGACCTACACGATCCTCATAGTCGTGCGTATTAATACCGGCACCTACAACATAACGCTTGTGTGCGTCGAGGTTTTCCATCGGATTTAACTTGTGGGAGTCATAGTCTTTGCGAAATACAAGATGCAATAAACAGTCGTTTTTATCCACAATTGGCAGGGCGTTTAGCTTGTGATCCCAGATGATATCGTTTGCCTCGCTTAACGTGGTCTCTGCAGACGCAATAACCAGTTTTTCGCGCGGCGTCATGAACTCAGAAACTTTTGCATCCATTGGCGTGCGACTTGGGCGGTAATCTCGGCTGGTCACAATGCCTAATAGCTTTCCGTGCGAAGAGCCATCATGTGTGACCGGCATCGTGGAGTGCCCTGATTTCTCCTTAAGCTCCATAACGGTCTCGAGCGTGTCGTCCGGAGATAGGTTTGAATCGCTGGGCACAAATCCGGCCTTGTGATCTTTTACTCGGTTGATCATGGCAACCTGGTTGTCCACACTTTGTGAGCTATAGATAAATGAGATACCGCCTTCACGCGCCAAAGCAATAGCCATGGTATCATTTGATACACTTTGCATAATGGCTGATACCAGCGGTATCTTCATGGTCATCGTAGGTCCGTCAGACTTTGAATACTTTACCAGTGGTACTGTTAGATCCACAGCAGACGGCACGCACTCAGAAGATGAATACCCCGGTACCAATAGATACTCGTTGAATGTGTGTGCTGCTTGATCGTAAAAATAGGCCATTACCTGCGCTCCTTTGCCAGTTGTCTCTTATGCTTCATGTTTGGAAAAATGTGTTTATACATTCTACTCTAAGTGTGCATAAAGCAGACGGTAACTATGTATGAAAAACGCATATAGTTACCAAACTGAAAGCACGCGGCAAAAAAAGAATCAAATGCTATTTGTGTACGAAGGCTGTTTGCTTGTTTAAGAAAGCAAATGCACGCTTTTATCAAGCAAATGCTCTTCAAAAAGGACTACTTACTTGATAAAAGCGTGCATTAGCACCGTTTAACGCATTATTAAAGGGCTACTTGGTAAATACCGCGTGAATCCCCTGAATATCTATGGTGACTGTGTTGTTCTCGTACGATCCGGTTAGATCCTGCCCGTCGGTGAAAGTGATCTGATTGCCTTCAATTTTAAAATTGCCTTCATAAGGCTCATCCATAGAAACAAGCTTGTATCTGCCGGTGTCAAAAAGCTCCAAAGACAAAAGCACGCTTACACCTGCCCGCTCTGCCACAGCTGCAATATTGTCGCCGCTTACTTCTGTGCCATTCATGGCAATAGATTGAAGCTGATAGATGCCGGCGGCTGCTTTAGTCTCATCGGACACCTGCGTACATGCAACTACCGCAAAACCTAGTGTTATAGCTAAAAGTGTTCCCGAAAAAGCTTTAACTAGTTTTCTCATATTCTTTTTTCCTCCCCTTGCATAAAAATTCGCTCTGACATAACAGGGTGGGTGACATTATTACAATACGTCACCCACCCTGAGTTTGCCCTATAGCTATTCTAGCATTAATTGCTTGTTTTGCTAGTATTATTTAGCTTTTATCATTTAGTACTTTATTTATATGGAGAATGCTGACCTGCTATTCATGAGCGTAATTTTAAGCGTAGCATTACCCTTCCCAGGTCTCTCCTTTGTCGGTTGCGCGGATTTGTGCGCGTTTGATTTTGCCGCCAATCGTTTTTGGCAGTTCATCCACAAACTCTATGATGCGCGGGTATTTATATGGCGCAGTTGTCTCCTTGACGTGGTCTTGCAACTCTTTCACAAGTTCATCAGTAGCTTGAGTTCCCTTAACCAACACTATTGTCGCTTTAACAACATTGCCGCGTATCTCATCCGGAGCCGCCGTTACAGCGCACTCAATTACCAACGGATGTGCCACAAGTGCAGACTCTACCTCAAATGGACCTATGCGATAGCCGGAGCATTTGATAACGTCGTCATTGCGACCAACAAATGTGTAGTAACCGTCCGGGTCACGCCAAGCTACATCTCCGAGATTGTAGTAATCGCCGCCAACAGCGGTCGCGCTTGCCTCCGGATTTCTGTAATATCCCACAAATAATCCGGGTGGATACTTTTCTTTGAGACCTGTTACGCAGATGCTGCCTTCTTCTCCGTCTTCCACCTGCTCACCATCATTATCAAGAAGCTTAATATTGAGTAGCGGAGACGGCTTGCCCATAGAGCCGGGACGTGGTTCCACCCAAGGAAACGTTGCTACGAGCACCGGACCTTCCGTTTGGCCAAAGCCTTCACGAATCATTTTGCCGGTTGCTGCAAACCAACGGTTGGTCACATCGGCATTTAGTGGCTCTCCGGCAGTTGCAAAGTTCTCCACACAACTAAGATCAAATGAAGCTACATCTTCTTGCAGCATGAAGCGATACATGGTTGGCGGCACGCAAAATGTTGTCACCCTATATTTTGCTATTTTTTCTAACATTTTAGAGGGATCAAAGCGCAGGTTGTCGTAAGCAAAAATAACAGCACCGGCTATCCATTGACCGTATATTTTGCCCCAGCCAAATTTAGCCCAACCGCTATCGCTAACGGAACAGTGCAACTTGTTTTCCTGCACTTGCTGCCAGTACTTGGCTGTGAGTATGTGCCCCAGTGGATGTACAAAGTTGTGCTCACACATCTTTGCCAGACCGGTAGTTCCGGACGTAAAGTAGATAAGCATAATGTCGTCGTTTTTGGTTGCTGCATCGCCTGTTGGACGCTGCCAATCATCGCTGGCACCTTCGATGAAATCATTAAATGAGAGCCACCCCTCATCTGCCCAGTCTGTAGTCTTGGTGTTTACCAAGATGCGATGCTTAAGCTCCGGGCACTCCGACAACGATAACGCAACTTGCTCGCGCACGTAGGCATCGTCGAGAGCAATCAGCGCCTTGGCTCCGGAAGCATTTAAGCGATAGACCAAGTCCTTTTTTGTCAATTGAGCAGTTGCGGGAATGATTATGGCACCAATTTTACACATGGCCATGGCGCAGACCCAGTACTCCCAGCGTTGCTTTAGCATCAGCAAGACTATGTCGCCCTTTTTTATCCCCAAACCAACAAGTGCATTAGCCAACTTGTTTGAAAGTTTTGATATCTCGGTAAATGTGAGAGTCTTTTCGCCGCCCTCATCATCGCACCAAACAAGCGCCTTCTTATCCGGCTCTACCCGCGCCCACTCGTCAACAACGTCATAGGCAAAATTAAAGTTCTCAGGCACTTTTATCTCAAAGTTGTTGTAAAAGTCCTCATAAGAATCAAACTCTATGCGAGGGCAGTACTTAGAAAGTATGTAATTCATCTGTATTTTTCCGTCTATCTACTCAAGAATTATCTGATGCGATAATTACTTTTAGCTTCCCCTACTCGGTGATCATAGTCACAAATGTGGCAGGCACGTCTCCCCCGCACCTCTGACCGTGTGGCATTTGTGGGTTAAAATACACGCTATCGCCCACATTAAGCTCAACTTCACGATCCGCAAATACCAAGATCACTTTACCTTCTGTTACATAGTTAAACTCTTGTCCCACGTGTGTTACCAGCTCGGCCGGTTCGTCGCTTGGATCCAGTGTTACCAGTAGCGGCTGCATCACTTTGCCAAAATAGTTGTAGGCCAGATCCTGAAAGTGATAACCGGGAAAACGGTCAACAACTTGCCCTTTTCCTGCACGCACTACCTGAAACGTATTAAGATGCGCAGAACCACCGGTGAGAAGTACAGCCATGTCTACTTTGCAAACATTGGCTATATGCATCAACATAGAGGCTGGCACATCAAACCCTGTTTCTTCGTAAGCTCGATAGACCTCTGTATCTACACCCAGTTTTTCTGCAAACTCCTCGATCGTAAAACCACAGGCATCTCTAAGCCCCGCAATGCGCTGAGCCAATTCTTTGAATTGGCTGTCCGGCACATTGTCGGATGCCAAGCTTTTAGCGTAGTCCACTTAAACCCCTCTCTAACACTCTTCTGCTGTCCAAGATTCTCCCATTTGCAGAGCTCTTTTATTAGCCTCTGCAAGATGTTTCTTCTTTTCAGGAACGCTTTTATCGATAGCCTTTTCAAAGACTTCACGTGTGGAGAATTTTGTTGCTGCCAGCAATCTTCCAACCATGATAACGTTAGCAAGACCTTTCAGGTCGTTATCTTTTGCCAGAGCAGTAGCCGGAATCGTGTGGTAGCTGATATCTTCACGCAAAGTACAGGTGCCAACCATAGTGGAGTCCACAATTGCAATGCCGCCCGGCACCACATGGTCGATAAACTTCTCGTATGCCGGTAGGTTCATAGCCACCAAAACATCGGGGTCGATGACCAATGGCGAGCCGATAGGCTCATCAGAAATGCATACGCTGCAGTTAGCCGTACCGCCACGCATCTCAGGACCGTAAGACGGCAACCAAGATATCTCGTGCCCATCCAGCATGCCGGCGTAAGCAACAATCTTACCGGCAAAAAGGATGCCCTGACCGCCAAACCCAGCAAACATAATATTGAGGTCTTTCATGACTACCATCTCCCAACAAAGCTTTGGCGGTCATCCATGGGCTCACCCGCTGCTTCGCAGCTTCGCCCGAAAACAGTCCACCGGACTGTTTTCCCACAAAACCCAGCAAACATAATATTGAGGTCTTTCACCTTTACTCCTTCTCTGCTGCTCCGGTGTCTTTGTATACACCTAGAGGGTAGTAAGGGATCATGTTCTCTTGCAGCCAAGTAAAGGAATCTGCCGGTGTTAATCCCCAGTTGGTTGGACAGGTTGCCAAAATCTCAATGATAGTAAAACCGCGCCCATCAATTTGATATTGGAAGGCTTTTTTGATCGCACGTTTTGCAGCGCGAACATTTTTTGGACTATCTACGGTTACACGTTGCGCCAAAGCTACGCCGTCAAGCGTAGACAGTAACTCACAAACACGAATCGGGAATCCGGCGGCATCGGTGTCGCGTCCATATGGTGAGGTCTGCGTGACCTGCCCCGGAAGCGAAGTGGGAGCCATCTGCCCACCTGTCATACCGTAAATAGCATTGTTGATAAAGATGACGGTAATGTTCTCGCCACGCGTAGCAGCGTGCACCGTCTCAGCCATTCCGATTGAGGCTAAGTCGCCATCACCTTGATATGTAAAAACGATGTTGTCCGATTTTGCACGCTTGATACCTGTTGCCACTGCAGGAGCGCGTCCGTGTGCAGCCTGTGCCATATCACATGAGTAGAAATTGTATGCCGAGACGCTACAACCAACAGGACAAACACCAACGGTCTCTCCCTCGACCTCAAACTCATCAATAACTTCAGCTACCAGGCGTTGGGCGATGCCGTGTGAGCATCCGGGACAATAGTTTGTTATTGCTTTTGTGAGCGACCCTGTGCGCCCAAACAAGATAGGTGATTTTTCTTTCTTGGGTTTTTCCGCAACAGCCGCAGTAGTTGTTGTATCACTCATCGTGCTTCTCCGCTCAATTTAGACTGGTAAGGAACCATGTTAAAGGTCTCTCCTGTTGCCACTCGACGAAGTGCCTCCAGTACTTCGTCGGGAGTTTGCACAACTCCGCCGGTGTGAGCAAAGAAGCTTACAGGCTTGCGACCATTAACAATGAGCCGTACGTCATCCACCATTTGACCCATGGAAAACTCGGTTACCAGATAGGATTTTGCTTTATCTACAGTTGCCTCCAACGCATCAGAAGGGAAAGGCCATAGCGTGATTGGGCGAAATAATCCAACTTTCAGACCCTCTTCGCGTGCTTTATTCACAGCACTGCGAGCAATACGCGACGCGGCACCATAGGCAACAAGTACTATGTCTGCATCATCTGTCATATAGCTTTCAGACATCTGCTCTTCAGCCTTAATCTGCTCATAGCGCTTCCAACGAGAGACGATAGAGTCTTCGAGTTCTTGCGCCACCAAGAACAGTGAGTTGATAGTGTTGTGATCACGCTTGCCCTTGTGTCCGTCAATCGCCCACGGTTTTGCCGGCAGGTCTTCCGACTTTATCGGCTCAGGCAAATCTACAGGCTCCATCATCTGACCAAGCAAGCCGTCTGCAAGCACCATGACCGGTGTACGGTATTTATCACCAAGATCAAAAGCCAGCGCCACCAGATCTGCCATTTCTTGAACTGTGGAGGGGGCAAAAACGATAACGTGACCGTCGCCATGACCGGTGGCTTTTGTTGCCATCCAATAGTCTGCCTGACTGGGTTGAATGCCACCAAGACCCGGGCCGCCACGTTGCACATTGATGATCAAAGCGGGAAGATCGGCACCGATCATGTATGAGATACCCTCGCTTTTTAGACTAACGCCGGGCGAAGAGCTGGAGGTCATCACACGAACACCTGCGGCCGATGCGCCATAAACCATGTTTATTGCAGCAACTTCGCTTTCTGCCTGCAAGTATGTTCCGCCAATTTTAGGCATACGTTTTGACATGTATGCTGCTACCTCGGTCTGCGGCGTTATTGGGTAACCAAAGAAGTGTTTGCATCCGGCTCTGATAGCTGCTTCTGCTAACGCCTCATTTCCTTTCATTAATACTTTTTCTGCCATGAGGCTCTACCTCTCAATCGTAATTGCCACGTCAGGACACATTAGCGCACAGCTAATACATCCTGTACAGGCACTTTGATCAATACATTTAGCCGGATGATAACCCTTTTGGCTGATCTCATCGAGATCAAGTTCTAATATGCCTTGAGGACACGCGTCAACACAAAGGCCACACCCTTTGCAAAAATACTTATCTACTGTAACCAGCGCCATTACTATTCCTCTCAATACGCCAAATCCGACTTAAGTAGCTGTGACAGCAATTAAGTCGTATGTAGTCACGCATACGTAGGTTAAAAAAAGTGTAACGAACATTTTACACAGCTTATTGCACTTGTTTGGTGATAAAGTTAAGTTTTTTGCGATTGTAACGTGAGTGGCATATTGACAATTGCCGTGGCAAATGATGAGAGCACAATCCTTATGTCACTCTCCCCAAGGAGTGACAACGATTTGATCCACCGGGTAAACCGGAGTTTGTTTGGCGGGCATTGGATTAGCTTTGGCAATATGTGTCTTTACCTCATCCGCAAGTTCACGTGGTGCCGTAATGCCCACAAACTCAATACCGGCAGACTCGGCAATAGCCAGCGTTGTTTTAAAGGCACCGGCAATATCTGCTGCCGTACTAAACTCTTTAAGGTGCGTGTTGCCCAAAACATGCGTAACCTTAAGACCTGATGTCTCCTCTATTGACCTTATCAAATCGATGTTTTCTGCAACGGTAGTCATATCAGGACGGTGCACATTTACAACATATATCAGCCTGTGTGGACGTGCATCTATCTTTGCGGAGTAGCGACCCAATGCGCGGGCACCATCTGGATCGCCGCCCACATCTATAAGTACCGCATGATTCGGCGAGGCATCAATGATGGCCTCATCGATACCCGGCGCTAATGACGGAGTATCAAGTGTGCTTCTGGCATAGACCGGACCAAACACGCGAATATCGTGCTCGTCAAGGAAATCCTTACTATCGGTTGAGCGAAAGTAAGGGTTGACGATATCCAGATCAATCAACGTGACGCGATTCATCAAGGCACGCAGATCACGAACAGCATTAAGCGATAAATTGGTCTTACCTACGCCATAGTGCCCGGTAATGATAGTAAGCCAAGGATTGGTCGCGAAATCCTCCGCATGTAATTGCTTATTCTTGTTCATAAAGTTCACCTTTGATATCTAAGCTGAGTTCGTCATAATTTCTCTATTACAAATTACAATGATGCAACCTCAGTGTGTTTATAGGAATTGTATGCATAATAATGATAACTTTTTTCTTATGGGTTATGCTGATAATATGAACGAATTAGACGAGCGGAACGAGCGCACTATGATAAAACTTATCTCATGGAATGTTAACGGACTTAGAGCCAGTATCAAAAAGGGGTTTTATGAGGTGTTTGATTCTTTTGGGGCGGATGTTTTTGCGCTTCAAGAGACAAAGCTGCAAGAAGGACAAGTGGACTTGCAGATACCCGATAATTATTTTCAAACCTGGAGTTATGCAGAGAAGAAAGGGTATTCCGGCACGGCAGTCTTTTCTAAAGAAGAGCCGATTCAGGTGATACACAGCCTTGACTTATCTGCCAAAGATGCCGGTGGAAGTGGATTGCCCGATCCGTCCATACTCGATACCGAGGGTCGCTTATGTGCTTTAGAATTTAAAGACTATTGGTTTGTATGTTGTTACACGCCAAACGCTCAAGATGAACTGAAGCGTATCTCGCTTCGCTTGGCGTGGGGAGCAGCTTTTACTCGCTTCTTGTCCGGTTTAGCCAAACATAAACCGGTTGTTGTTTGTGGTGACTTAAACGTTGCTCACAATGAAATAGACCTGAAAAACCCCGGCCCAAACCGCGGAAGTGCCGGCTTTTCGGATGAAGAGCGAGAAGATTTTTCGGCGCTATTAGATGCCGGATTTACTGATACCTTCAGACATCTGTACCCGGACACCACCGGTGCATATTCATGGTGGAGTTTTCGCGGTAATGCACGCGCCAACAACACAGGATGGCGTATTGATTACTTTTTAGTATCCGATGATGCTGTTGGCAACATTCGGACTGCAAGCATCTATCCCGAGGTGATGGGATCTGACCATTGTCCGGTGGGGTTGGAGATTGAGTTTTAAATCCTCGCATCCTCAATAAGCTTTGCGAACTCATCCAGTAGTTGCACGCCAACATCGCCCTCTTTGCGCTCGCGGACGCTTACGCTTTTAGACTCTGCCTCTTTGTCTCCTACTACCAGCATGTATGGCACTTTTTGCTGTTGGGCTTTGGCTATCTTGGCGCGCATAGGTTCGTTTTGATCGAACACTTCTACGCGACCACCGGCAGCTATCAAGCGCTCACGTACCTCGTTAGCGTAGTCATTATGTCTATCGGCAATGGGAATCACGGCTACTTGCAAAGGCGCAAGCCACAGAGGCAAAGCTCCGGATAGGTGCTCTATCAGTATGCCTAAGAAACGCTCTATAGAGCCAAAGATGGCTCTGTGCAGCATCCATGGTTGTTCTTGACCGTTATCGGCGGTGCGGTATGTTAGCTCAAAGCGCTCGGGAAAGTTAAAGTCTACTTGGATGGTGGAACATTGCCATGTGCGACCGATGGCATCTTTGACCTTGATATCTATCTTTGGCCCGTAAAATGCTCCGTCACCTTCGTTGATCTCGTATTCCAGGTTGTGTTTCTCGCAAGCCAGCTTTAACTGATCGGTGGCATACTCCCACTTGGCGTTATCACCAATAGATTTTGTAGGTTGAGTAGAAATCTCTGCCGTATAAGTAAAACCAAAAGTGCCCATGATGTGATCGACCAGATCGAGCATTGCTACGACCTCATCAAGCACTTGATCAGCGCGGCAAAATACGTGCGCATCGTCTTGGGTAAACCCACGTGCACGCAACAAGCCGTGCACCACGCCACTCATTTCGTGGCGATACACCGTGCCGAACTCAAAGAAACGTAGTGGCAAATCACGGTATGAACGCAGTTCATTGCCGTACAAGAGCACGTGTCCGGGGCAATTCATCGGCTTTAAGCCAAATTCCGATACCTTGCTCATATCCTTTTCTTCAGACTCATCCACTTGAAAGAAGTACATGTTGTCTTTGTAGAAATAGTAATGTCCGGATTGTTTCCAAACATCGGCATTATAAATATGTGGGGTGATAACCTCTTCATAACCGCGCTTGTAAAGATCGCGGCGCAGCCATTCTTGCAGGATACGAATAACACGTGCACCGTTTGGCATGTAAAGCGGTAGACCCACACCGGCACGCTCATCCATCATATAGATGCCAAGTTCACGCCCGAGCTTGCGATGGTCGCGCTTCTCGGCCTCTTCGATACGCATGGTATAGTCCTCGAGGTCCTTTTTAGAAAACCACGCTGTGCCATAAATACGCTGAAGCATCTGGCGTTCGCTATCGCCACGCCAATAAGCCCCGGCTTGTTTGGTGAGCTTAAACGCAGCTACAAAACCGGTATTGGCGATATGCGGCCCTTTGCATAGATCCAAGAAATCACCCAGACTGTACACAGAAATAACAGTCTCTGATGGCATCTCATCAATCAGTTCAAGTTTTAAGGGCTGCCCCTCAAACAGTGAGCGTGCTTCGGTAATATCTACAACCTTGCGAGTGAACGGCAGAGCTGAGGCAACAAGCTCTTGCATTTTTGCCTCGATTGTTTGCAGGTCTTCCGGTGTGATCGACCGACCGATCTCGATATCATAATAAAAACCATCTTCAATGGCGGGACCAATGCCAAATTGGGCATCCGGGAATAAACTTTTAATAGCCGCAGCCATAACATGCGCTGTTGAGTGTCGCAGTATATCCAGCGCTTCTGTAGATTTATTGGTGATGATCTCAACCGTTGCTCCATCTTGAACAGACTCAGAAAGATCTACAATATCTCCGTTGATTTTTCCCGCCAGTGCGGCTTTTGCGAGTCCTGCACCAATTGACGCGGCAACGTCTGCAACAGACGAACCTTCAGCAAGCTCTTTTAAAGAGCCGTCAGGTAATTTTATCTCCATAATAAACCTTAAGTCTCAGGGCTGAGTCTTACCGTTTATCGCTTGAACACACAACCTCATATGGCGATTTAACGCAAGGCTTTAGCCGATCTTGTGAATAAATCCAGAGAAGCAACTTCCCTAGGAATTTCCTAGTGTCGCGAACTCTGTCGCACCCTGGTACAGCAAAACGGGCATATCTTCCAATCCGGATCCAAAGAGCGTCCGCATTGCTTGCACTCGTTTTTTAGTTGTGTACCGCATTTGGGACAAACCAGATATTCCCTCTCAACAGGATATCCGCATTTCCCACATTCTCCATACTTCATAAGTTCACGTTGCTTAAGCGTAAAGTCCAGATCTTGTTCATCACGATCCGAAAGCAACATTGGCGGTCTCAGCATCGAATATGCAAAAGCGCCGATCAATGGAATCAACGCAATAATTCCCCATACTATTGGGTTTGATCCACGCAGATATGAAACCCAGATGATCGATATCAAATAAAGAACACCAATAATTATGATGATGACCATCCCGAACATTCGCATCTCGGGAGTAATAAATGATTCTAATAATTCACCAAAATCGGGCAAACTGGACATAGGGGTCCTTTTCTCTTAACGTACAGTCGTGATGCATAACCGTACTAGTTTACCAAAAGCCAAGCAGTTTAGCAGCCCTGCACAAATTTATCATTATTCGCTTTACCGTATATCGCTTTAACCTCACCTGCTAATGTGATAGAACCGGTGGCTACCACCGCATTGCCGTTTTCCAAAAATGTCTCCACGGCACTTTTTACAGAGCCAAAGACCTGCGGTGTACGGCTTTCTTTATCTAGTTTCTTAACAATATGTGCCAAGTCATTTGCGTCTATGGCACGAGGAGAAGAAGACTGCGTCACTGCGATGTTTTTGAAAAGTGGGATCAAGGCAGGTATTATACCTTTAGCATCTTTATCTTCTAATACGCCCAACAACAAGGTATCGAAGCCTTCGATGTAGCCACTGTCTTTATCAATGCCATAACGCTCTTTCAGAGACGTAGCCAGAGTTTGTGCGGATTCGGGATTATGTGCGGCATCTATAAGTACTTTTGGATCTTTATTTATTAGCTCAAAACGCCCGGGGATCTGAATGTCTCTTAGCGCATCTTGGATAGATGTGAGGTCAAGCGCCCTTCCGAGAGCTTTTTCTGTGGCTATCAAAGCACAAATAATGTTGTGGCGTTGATAACTTGGAAAACGAGAAATATCCAGCTCATCAAGCATGGCGTGTTGCTCGGCAATTATTGGTTCAGGTGCGCCAACTTTCTTTGCCTGTTCAAAAAACGTCTCCCGCACATTCTTTGTTCCCTCACCTAGCACACCTATACTCTCAGCCTTGATGATTGCGGCTTTCTCGCGAGCAATTGCCTCAACCGTGTCACCCAAGACATGGGTATGATCCAGGTTTATTCCTGTGATTACCGCAACCTTAGGAGTGACAACGGACGTTGCATCCCAGCTACCGCCCATGCCCACTTCGAGCACCGCAAACTCTACGTGCCTCTCTGCATATAACCATAATGCCGCGGCAGTAATTAACTCAAACTCGGTGACATGTTCAAAGTTGCCGTCTTTGATTGCAACGTCTGCGCAGTCTTTTGCTGCCAGTATAGCTGTAGCAAAGTCTTCGTTAGATACTACTTGACCATCGATCTCCATACGTTCCGGATATTCGATCAAATTTGGAGAAGTGTATAAGGCAACTTTGGCACCATGCGAGCGCAGAAAAGCTGCGGTAAAACGCGAAGTGGAAGTCTTTCCGTTTGTTCCGGCAATTTGAATGCACTGATAGTTTTGTTGCGGATTACCCAAACACTTGACCAAAGCCGAGATCGTGCGAAGAGTTGGATCGATACCAAAAGATAAAGCACCCTTTATGGCTGCAATAGCCTGATTATATTTGGACATTATACCTACCTGTGTTGAGCTCAAATAATTTGTCTAAACTTCTAAGATACTACCCCACAGTATCGGTGATGATGCGAATTCTGAATTGCTTCAAATAATCCTCAGCCACTCCTATGAACTTTTTTGCCTTTTCAGTTGGACTATGTAAGAACATGATCTGAATCAGGAAACGACTGAACTCCTCGTTGTGATATACATTTTTGTACTGTTTGGACTCGATGAACATTGCATAGGCGTTGATCTTGTTTTGCAACAAGGTCAAGTGGTCTTTTTCTTTTGTCCAATCCAAATGGTCGGCAATCAGCAAAACCAGTTCATCCGGTTCTTTACCTTTGCCAATGCCGTCCACACTCATTTGGTTATCTATAGCCATAAGTCCTCCAGCCTTTAAAGCCCCCCATTGTCATTGTCACCATGCCTAAATGTGCTACAAGTATGCTAACCACAATCTTGATCTACAACCACATGCTTTCGCTCAAAAACTATCCAATATCGGCAAGCTGTTCCGTGAGTTGCTCGATCGATTTGTCTAGCTCTGCGGCATCGCTTTTTGCTTTTTCAATAATAGCAACGTCGGCCTTTGCCAAAAAGCCCTCATTGCCAAGTTTTTTGTTGATCTTTTCTAATTCGCCTACTTTTTTGTCCAACTCTTTTTGCAGACGCGCTTTCTCGGCATCAAAATCCACAAAGCCTTCGAGTTGGATATATATTTCTAATGCTGCTTGGATGGTGACTGAGGAGTGCGCGGGCTTTACAGCAGTAGCAGATGCCTCAAAGTTGCCAACTCGCGCCATAGACTTAAGCTGCTCTAGTTGGCTGTTTAGCACATCTGCTGCGTTTAATGCATGGTCACCCGTAGTCTTTACCACAACATCAAGCGGCTGTTTGGGAGATATGCCGTACCTGGCTTTGGTCGCCCTTACAGCAGTGACAACTGCACAGAGTTGCTCGATTGCCAGCTCGGCTTGATCGTCGATAAAATCGTTAAAGTAAGCGCTATTTGGCCACTCGGCCACCATAAGTGATGGTCGGCTATCGCCGTGCGGAAGCCTTGTCCAAATTTCCTCTGTAATAAATGGCATAAAGGGATGTAGCATGCGCAAGGCACTGTCCAGCACAAACACTAAATTGCGTTGGGCGGCGGCGCGCTCGGTGCCACCTTGGTTTAGCTGAGACTTGGAAAACTCGATGTACCAGTCACAGAATTCGTTCCAGAAAAAGCTATAGAGACTGCGGGCAATCACGCCAAAGTCATAACCGTCTTGACCATCAGCCAGTTGCGCGGTAAGCCTTGCCAGGCGCGACAGTATCCAGCGATCGGCATCGGTAACTGCCAGTGGTGTAACTTTGCCGCTGGTCTCATCACATGCCTGACTTGCATCAAAATCTTTTAGATTCATCAACACGAAGCGCGATGCATTCCAGATCTTGGTTGCAAAGTTGCGTGCCATGATCATGATCTTTTCTTCATCAAACTTTAGATCCTGCGATCCTGTTACCTGAAGTGCCAAACCAAAACGCATAGAGTCCGCGCCATAAGTATTGATCAGCTGCAATGGATCGACGCCGTTGCCGCGCGATTTAGACATAATGTTGCCATATTTATCCAGTACTGTCGGATGAACGATCACATCCTCAAAAGGCACTTTTCCGTCCAAGAAGTACATCGAAGACATAATCATACGCGCAACCCAAAGGAAGATGATATCGCGAGCAGTAGAAAGCACCTGAGTGGGGTAATAATGATCCAGCTCTTGCTTCCACGTAGCCTCGCTAGGCCACCCTTGAGTTGCAAATGGCCACAGTTGAGAAGAGAACCAAGTGTCTAATACATCCTCGTCTTGCCTCACTGCTGCGCCGCACTTAGGGCAGACCTCGAGGTCTTCAACGGATGCGCCCATCCAGCCACATGTGTCGCAGTAAAATACCGGGATACGATGACCCCACCAAAGTTGCCTGGAGATGCACCAGTCGCGAATGTTTTCCATCCAATGAAAGTAGATGTTCTCCCAGCGTTTTGGGTGAAACACAACTTGGTTTTCGCGCACAGCCTTTATCGCCGGCGCGGCCAGTTCGCTCATTTTGACAAACCATTGGTCTGATAGCCACGGCTCTATCGTAGTATTGCAGCGATAGCAATGACCAACTGCATGGTCGTGCTCCTCGATGTGATCCAAAAGCCCCAGCTCTTCAAATGCTGCAACCACTGCCTCACGTGCTTCTTCGCGGGTCATGCCCTCAAAACGACCGCCATTAGCGTTGACAACCGCTTCTTCGGTAAATACATTGATTTGTTCTAAGTCGTGGCGCTGCCCAACTTCGAAGTCATTGGCATCGTGGGCGGGAGTTATTTTAACGGCGCCGGAGCCAAACTCTTTATCCACATATTCATCGGTAAAGATGGGGATAATGCGATCCATTAGCGGTAGTTTTACCTGTGCGCCTGCATCTATTAGCGCACTGTAACGCTCATCGTCAGGACTTACTGCCACACCGGTATCACCTAACATGGTCTCGGGGCGTGTGGTAGCAACTACCAGATACTCGATGTCGCCCACCGGCTCTACCAGTGGATAACGCAGGTGCCATAGATGGCCGGTCTCATCAACGTGCTCCACCTCGTCGTCGGCAAGAGCCGTTGTGCAGCGCGGGCACCAGTTAATTATGCGATGCCCCTTGTATACCAATCCGTTATCAAACCAGTCCACAAAGACCTTACGTATTGCTGCTGCATAATCGCTATCCATGGTGAACTTTTCGTGCTCAAAATCGCAAGAGCAACCCATAGATTTTAGCTGCTCGATAATTGTTGAACCATATTCATCACGCCACTGCCAGCAAGCCTCGACAAAAGCCTCACGACCCACATCAAAGCGGGTCTTGCCCTCAGCAGCCAGTTTTTGCTCCACCTTGTTTTGTGTGGCGATGCCTGCGTGGTCTGTGCCTACCACCCAGCGTGTTGGTCTGCCTTGCATGCGCGCTTTGCGCGTTAGAATGTCTTGCAATGTGTTGTTCAAAGCGTGACCCATATGCAATACACCGGTAATATTTGGTGGCGGTATCACTATTGTATATGACGGCTTTTGTTCATCAGCAAACCCGGCAACATTGCGGCTAAAATATCCGCTGTCAAACCACTTTTTAAATAGCGGTTCTTCGATTGTGCCGGGATCGTAATTTTTGGGTAATTCTAACCCTGCCAGAGATTCGCTGCTTGCAGTGCACTCAGACCCTGTCACTGATACATCATTTGTAAGCTCAGACATTATTATGATGCCACTTTCTCGGATGATTTCTTGCCGGTCTTGTAAACCACCGTTGGTGTGCTTTCACCGCGCACTGCCTCAGGAGTCACCACGACCTCGGATATATTGTCGCTGCCGGGCAGATCATACATCGTGTCCAGCAGCGTTCTTTCGCATATCGAGCGCAGACCGCGTGCGCCGGTGCCATGATCCACTGCCTCTTTAGCAATGGCTTTTAACGCTGAGTCTGTAAAGGTAAGCCTCACATCTTCAAACGAGAACATGCGTGCGTACTGCTTTACCAAAGCGTTTTTAGGCTCGGTCAAAACGCGGATCAGATCATCTTCCGAAAGCTCCTCAACACAACATATTACCGGTATTCTGCCCACAAACTCCGGTATCATGCCAAAGCGGTTTAGGTCTTCCGGCAAGGTCTTAGCCAAAATCCTGGAGGTCTCTTGACTGTGCGGTTTCTTAATTTCAGCAGCAAAACCAATGCCTTTTTTGCCAATGCGTTCTGACACTATCTTGTCCAGGCCAACAAAAGCGCCACCCAAAATGAACAAGATGTTTGTGGTATCAATCTTAAGCAGCTCTTGCTGCGGATGCTTACGCCCACCTTGTGGCGGCACCGAAGCCTCAACGCCTTCGATAATTTTAAGTAGCGCTTGCTGCACACCCTCACCGGAAACATCGCGTGTAATGGAGAGGTTCTCGGCCTTGCGGGCAACTTTATCAATCTCGTCAATGTAGATTATGCCGAGTTGTGCTGCCTCGATATCGTTATCGGCTGCGGTTATCAGTTTTAACAGAATGTTTTCTACATCCTCACCCACATAACCGGCCTCAGTTAGAGCTGTAGCGTCTGCGATGGCAAATGGTACGTCGATGATGCGTGCCAAGGTTTGTGCCAACAAGGTCTTACCGCAGCCGGTGGGTCCAAGCAACATAATGTTACTTTTTGCCAGCTCAACATCGTCTTCTGAAGAATCGATGCCAAGCGAGGCGCGTTTGTAGTGATTATATACGGCAACCGATAGCGCACGTTTGGCAGACTCTTGTCCGATCACATATTTTGAGAGTTCTTTGTAAATCTCAGCCGGTATAGGCAAGTCTTCCAGATCTAAGGTCTTTTCTTCTTCGCTGCGATCATGGTCATCCTCGGACAGATCGTAGCCAATTATCTCTTCGCATAGTTGAACGCATTCATCGCAGATGAAAACATTTGGCCCGGCAATAAGTTTGCGTACCATTTCTTGAGTTTTACCGCAAAAGCTACAGCGAATATCTGAGAATCGGTCAAAGCCGTCGCCACCGTCGTCACCACCAGAGCCACCCGATCCGCCGTATCTGCTGCCAAAGCCGTCGAAGCCGCCAAAGCCATCGTCGCGACCGCCTCCACCGCCAAAGCCAAATTTATCGTTCTTAGCTGCCAATTTACAATCCTTCTTGTGTGCTAACCCTCTGTCATTGCCACATTCACGACCTTGACAGAGGGTATATGCTGTTAGTCCTAATTATATCCGCTCACGCCTTCACGCTTGTGAGAATCTCTTGAGGAGCTAGTCTTTCTTATCCTCTTTCTTGATATCTCTGGCGAAGAATATCTCATCCACCAGGCCATAGTCACGCGCTGCCTCAGCCGACATGAAGTTGTCGCGCTCGGTATCGTCGTGTACTCTGTCCAAAGTTTGACCGGTGTGATCGGCTAATATCTGGTTCAAACGCTCACGCGCGTACAAGATCTCCTTAGCCGCGATCTCAATCTCGGTCTGCTGACCTTGCGCGCCGCCGCTAGGTTGATGGATCATCACGCGAGAGTTAGGCAGAGCAAAGCGCTTGCCCTTGGTGCCGGAAGCTAAAAGCACTGCCGCCATCGAAGCTGCCTGACCGATACAAATGGTAGACACATCACATTTGATGAACTGCATCGTGTCATATATTGCAAGACCGGCAGTGATAACGCCACCGGGTGAGTTGATGTAAAGCGAGATATCCTTCTCCGGGTCATCGCTTTCCAGGTGCAAAAGCTGCGCCACAACTGTGTTTGCCACGTGGTCATCAATTGCCTCGCCCAAAAAAACGATGCGATCATTTAGTAGTCGCGAGTAGATATCAAAACTGCGCTCCCCACGCGGTGACTGCTCGATTACGTAAGGAATCAGCGCTGAGCGGTTTCTTTCATAAGACATAATTACTCCTACCTATCTGCTAATTTAAAATTATTCATCGACCTTAGCAGACTTTTTTGCCTTGCTCTCTTTTGTTTCTTTGGCGCCACCTTTTGTTGACTTTTTGGAATCTGCGGCTGCTGCGTCGTCGCTTGGACTGGCTGCATCATCCTTCTTGGCGGTCTTTTTTGTCGCAGGCTTTTTGGCAGTCTTTTTAGCTTCCGGCTTTTTACCCGGCTCAAACACCTCAGCTTCCTCGTTTACTTTCTTAGAAGCCTTCATTCTCAAGATGCCTTCTTTGATCTCAGAAAGACGTCCGTTTTCCTGCCACTGCTTATATAGATCGTCCGGATCTTCTGCTCCGCTTAACTCAAACTCCTGACGAAGCTCTTCTTCGGTGACCTCAAAATTGTTATGGCGAGCGATTGCATCCAGCGCCAAAGCTTGTGCAGCCATTTCTGTAGCCTGCTTTTTGACATCTTCTCTAAAGGTCTCGGGAGTAAGATTTGCGCTGCTCAAGAAAGTGTCAAAGGTTTGACCGCTTTGCTGCAGCGAGTTAAAGAAGTCGCGATATATATCTTGTTCGGTCTGGGTCACGAGAATGTCTGTGGGCTCGCCGTCCAAACGACTTGCCAGCTCCTCGGCAATCACCCTGTCTTTGAGTTGTGCCAGATCGGTAGTCTTTCTAAACCTGATGGTCTCGGCGATCTGCATCTTAAAATCGTCAGCATTCTCAAACTCCAGCTTTTCTTTGGCAAACTCATCGGTAAGCTCCGGCTTTACACGTGCCTGGATACCAAGCACCTTGAGTTTTGCGTGTGTCGCCTTATCCTTGTCGAGAAATGCCGGCACTGCCTCGTCGTCGCCCAGTTTTAGATCAAAGTCAAGCTCGTCACCTATCTTGGCACCGATCACTTTATCGTCAAAAGACTTTGGCATAACGCCACTGCCAAGCATGTATGGAATCTTATCACCAGACATAGCATCCACGCGCTCACCGTCTGCGGTAACTTCAATATCCATGTCCACTACGTCTTCGTCTTTGATAGCGCGGTCAGTTACATCAACCATGTCTACGTAGTAGTTAAGCATCACGTCTATCTGCTCTTCGATCTCTTCGTCTGTTGGCTCTGAGCTGGGGAGCTCTATTTGCAAAGGCTCGTATGAGGTAAGCTCAAACAGCGGACGTACTGTATATGTTAGTGAGAATGTGTAAGTCTTGCCTTCTTCTACCGGATCGATGTCGCCAACAGCCGGTTTATCCAGCGGCACATGCCCCTCGGCGTCTATCGCCAAAGGCAAACTCTCTCTTACCAAGCTATCCGTTGCTTCGGCCAGGAAATACTCTTTGCCCCCATAAAAGTTCTCCAAAACCTTGCGCGGCGCCTTGCCCGGTCTAAATCCGGGGATGCGAGCCTTGCCCGCCTGACGATAAGCCGCATCGACATGCTTTTTTACTGCATCTTCGGTGAGTGTGACGGTCAACTCGATCTTGTTGTCATCACTTCTAACGCTTTTGGTTTCCAAGTTTATTCGCCGATCCTTTCAAATCTGGGGACTACGTTTGAAAAGGCTGCATACCTGCAAGCTACAAGGACTTTGATCTTGCGGATGATGCTGCATCCGCGATTGCAGATCAAGTGTCCCTAAGCCTAGGAAGTGCCGATTTAATGCTTGTGCGTCAGATTGTGGGTCAGTTTGCTTCAGTTGTGTTTGAGCAAACAGCGGCACTACCGGGTGTAATGTCGTTGCTTTGCCCAAACGGAACTGGGGCAAACTGGCTGCAAGATGACGTGCAATGATTAAAGCGGTGCTTCCATAGTCGGCAGTCAGCCACATTTTTTAAAACAGCTATTGAAAAATAGCCGTACCACTATAACACAGTTGACCTGCATGCCCTATCATTTGATGTAACCAGTTAACAACAATGTTTGTGGGTGAAAATCATGCAGGCTAAGGCTCCAAAAAAATTTTCCTTAGTTAAGGTATCTCCTCCCAAGAAATTTACTTCGCTGGTTTGGAGGACAGAAGCAGCGCGAGTCTTGTCTCGACTCAAGACTACCGCCGCAGTTATGCTTATGGTAGCTCCTTGCGGATACGGAAAGACCAGCCTGGCGTATACTTGGACTTCTCGCCAATCACACTTTCTCACCGTATGGCTCTCGCTTGACGAGATGGATAATCAAATCATGCGCCTTACGAGATATCTCCTACTTTCATTTGCGCAAAATGAACAATTAGCACATTTGGTCTCCGATAAAAACGAGTGTGATACGTTAGAAGCAGCAATACAACTTTGCGATGAGCTGCTTTACGATATTACTCAATTTGACAAGAACATAATGTTGGTGCTGGACAACTTTCACGCTTTACCGGAAGGTGGTTACGCCCAAGAGCTTATCGCCTACCTTGTTGCACAGTCACCAAAAAACTTCCGCTTTCTTATTGTTACCAGGTCTTTGTCTAAAGCTAGATTTGCAAAATACCACCTCACTGAGCAGCTGGAGATCATTGATGAGACTATTCTCGCCTTTAATAAAGATGAGATTGGCGAATACTTGCGCAAACGAGGACTGGAATCCTTTGAATTAACGTCCGATCAAATCTGGACTGCAACAAAAGGCTGGCCGGCATTTGTAACTCTTGCAGTGAGCGCTGCTGAGTCTTGCCTTGAAGATAAGAGTAGCTTTGTGACATCAGCATCGTTCAACGACATGGCAGAAAGGTACGTCGACGAGGAGATTGTTGGGCAACTTGCCGACGATGTGGTTGATTTCGCACTTATAGCCTCTCAAATCCAACCATTTTGCGCTTCGCTTGCTGAGGCGGTAACAGGACTTTGCAGACGCGATATCAATCGAGTAATGAGTACGCTAGTCGAAGGAAGACTGCTCGCATTTCCCATACGTAGAGGTGAGACAGAATCGTGGTTTGAGTTTCATCCATTAGTAGCCATGGCACTTATGCGCAGATTTCACTCGTACTCGCACATGACGAGCAAAGAGGTGTTTAGAAAAGCCGGAGAATGGCTGGCTCAAAATGGCAAACTCAATCTTTCTGTGCAATACGCCAGACGTAATCAGGATTGGAGCTTCATAATAAAGTTGGTCGAGATGCACTGGGAGAGTATGGGGCTTGAGGACAATACCTACATGCTGTATCAGTGGGGCAAGATGGTGCCATTAGACACACTGCAAAAATCTCCAAAAGCTTGCAGCATTCTCTCATTTAGCGCGGTCATCTACGGTGACGTGGAGTTTGCCTCGTTTTGCGACAGTGTGGCACTTGCCTATTATACGGATCCCGCGCTGCCGTTTTATTCTGAAGCGATGGTTTTTCGCCTTCAGGTTTGTAATGTTCAAGGTAGGTATGAAGAAGCCAAGGTCGCATTAGGTATTGTGTTGCCACGGTTGGATGATCTGGATTTCTATATGACTCACCTGGTGCGTCAACACGAGATTTCGCTTTCAGAAAATCCTGACTGGTTGCGGTTTAGAGATATGGTTTTGGAGATGTTGCCAAAAACTTATATCCACACGCACGAAATGTTTGTTGTTAACAACTATTCGATTCTCTGCCTTTGCGAGGGTTATCTGGGAAACTTTACCAAGGCTTTGGACTATGCGAAAAAGGAGAATGCCGTACCTAAAAAAGCTCAGCATCCCGGTAGGGCAGCTAGAGTCAATTACTACTTTGCCATGATGGCATCTGCATATTACCGAGGCAATATTAAAGAAGCAGTTCTTTATCGCGAGCGTTTTGACTCCTTTACGCAAGAGCGCAGCCTGCCCTACTTTCATACGCTCTCCTTGGTGTATAAAGCAATATTTGCCTACCTGAAAAACGCGCTGGATGACGCGGCAAGCCTGCTTTCGTTATCGAGCAATCTTTCGCCATATGGTTTACTGATGGTTCCGCTTCCCCTTGACATGTTGTTGCAGCTTGACGAAGCGGGGCTTTTTGATTTTGAGGCTTTTCTAAAAAAGAGCTTTAGGACAGATGATCAGACTTTTGCTTGGAGCCGGCTCCGTTTTGTTTACAACTTGCTCAAGGGTGATAAGCAGTTTTTCCCGGAATTGCTGGATGCTACGCAAGCCATCAATAAGGACAGGCGTCTTGATCATATCCATGCACAACTGCTACTTACACTTTACTATGCGCAATGCGGAGATGAAAATGCCTCTGAAGTCGCTCTTGGTAAGGCGATTGAATATGCCAAACCCGAAGCGATCATTCAGCCTTTCCTAAACGATTACGCCTACTACCTACCGATACTAGGCCGCATGCAGTCTCTGCTTTCCAGAGACAGCTTTACAGCTAGCCTTTATGTAAAGATGTCCCAGGCATCAAGCATCAATACCTCTATGGCAAATGCAAAACACGACGTAGTGCTAACGCCACGCGAAAACGAGATCCTTTATCAGATAGTTTCGGGATACAAACCTGAAGAGATCGCGCAACGTTTGGGAATATCAAAGGCTACAGTTCGCAGGCATGTGGCAAATATCTATGAAAAGTACGGCGTACATTCCCGCACACAACTGGTATTAAATGTCATGTAATATGCAGTATATTGCTATGTGCAAACTACATTTGACACACGCTTTAAGGAAGTGCTGATTTGATGCCCTCACTTGCTTGCTCATCGGCTTTTTTATCCGCCATTGCCTTGCGCACGCGCAATGCAGCATAAGCGACAAAAAGAATTGTGTATATAGTGAGATTTACTAAAGCAGTACCGGAACCACCCATGACCGGCACAATCAAGTATCCCAGCAGATGGAAATAAGCCAAGGTAAAGAACGGATAAGCTAAAACTTGCACCTTCTTCCAAGTGCCGGCGCTCATTTTGGCTTTTAATACATTAAACGATGTTACCGTGAGCAAAATGAGTAGCACCAGCATCACCATGGCTAAACAAAGCGCAACCAAGATATTGACCCTGAGAGACAAGAGATTTGCAGCCATACTCAAATAATTGCTGAGGTATGGCACCAGATGAGCCATGATAAGAATGCATCCCATTATAGAAAGCTCAGCGCGTATGGGGTTAAATATCCGCCTAACCGAAGAGCCTTTGTCAAAAACTCCAACAAACATCACCAGAGCAAACAAGGAAAGCCCAACATGACCTTTCTGAACAGCAAAGACCAAAACACGTACGATCTCGCTTGGGTTTGGCTGCAAAGTGAAGTAGATGCCGGCGAAGCTGATCAGAGCAGCCAAGGCATAAAATAAAATTGGAAACCGTTTGATAGGTTTGCGCAAAACTACGCTAAGGGCAATGACGACGATATGTGAAATGATAAAGCTCATGATGTACCAATCTCTATTTTTTGGAAGTGCCGATTTTACGCAGGTGACCAGCCGTCTGTTTGTGACAACATCTCTTCGATAAAGATCGCCGCTATTATCGCTAGGCTTGTATACGTTGGGTTAAAGTCAAGTGCAATGCACTTTTTGAAGAAATCGACTCCCCATTTTTTTAGATGATAATAATCAAACTCCCTAATCAGCTGCCATACGACGCTGGCATCTCCTTCAGTTTTTGTAGAAGACGCGGATATCTTCGCCATATGGTCGTAAAGAAGTCCGAGGAATTCCAGTTCTGTAGGTAAGTAATCGCCGGGAAAATTTTTGTCTTCTGATCGCTTAAGGCCGGCTTTTTTGTAGCATCGCTCGGTGTCAAGCGCGGCATCACTGACAAAAAGCCGTGGTGCTAAGTCGTAACTTGAATCGGGATTTGCCTCCCAAAACAAGAATTGACTCTCATATGGAAAGATCAACGGCTTTTTGGGGTGGGTGAAGGCTTTTGTATAAGCTTGGCGAAGTAAGGTAAGCGTTATTTTACCTTCCTTAGCTTGCCCCTCGATCACCGATAGTTCCTTTTCAATACGAGATAACTGTTGGTTTGTAAAGCCTATTTCATCAGACATCTCTTTGATCCCGGACACTACATCTCCATTAACTAAGCCTTCGACCATCGTGTCGTGCGGCAGGCGAAACATTATCGCCATTAGTTGATAGAAATCAGCAATAGCGTTCATGCGATCTGGGGAAGTATCATAAGTCATGCTTTACTCCAAAGGACTTTTTGCCTATTTGTGCTTTCAGGCTCTTGAAGCTTGTGCACTTCAAGAGCCTGAAACGGTCATGTAAATGCTACTTTACGTATATTGTCGAGGGTTGAGTTCCCTCAGACTCTAAATGCTTATACGTTGATTTTCCTGCGACGTACTTGCTTACTTCACTGTTTGGATCGTCGATATCGCCCCAAACACGTGCGCTGGCCGGACAAAACTCCATACAAGCCGGCATGTCACCGCGGTCAATTCTGTGTGTGCAAAACGTGCACTTCTCAGCGGTTAGCGGCGTGTGTGCAGGAGCGTCCCAATCACCCAACGGGAAGTCAACCACGTACTCTAGCTGACTTTCGTTAAATACACGAGCATTGTAGGGGCAGGCTTGCAGGCAAAGCTGACAGCCAATGCAGACTTCATTGTCTTGAGTGATGATGCCGTCTTCACGCTGACTGATTGCCTCAACAGGACACACACTCTTGCAAGCCGGATTGTCACAATGCTGACAAGCGATGGGCATAAAGCTCATATATAAGTCGTTTGGATAGGTGCCTCGCACCGTATCCATGCCCTCGGCTCCATCTGTTTCTACCCGGTTATACCATTTGGTGTTCGGGAGGTTGTTATTTGATTTGCAGGCTACACTACAGCTGTGGCAGCCGATGCATTTGGTTGTATTGATTGCCATTACATAACGCATGTCGACTCCTCCCTATACCTTCTCAACTTCGCAAAGTGTGTCATAGAAACATCCTGCAGCAATAAACTTACCCATAGCGCGAGATGTCAGGTCTGAATAGTGTCCTTCTTTGTAGCTTTGCTTGTACCAGGTGTGTTGAGTGGTAACCACTCCCGGTCTATTGCCACTGCTAAGGTGCACTTTCATAACTACGGAGCCACGGTCATTCCAAGCTCGCGCATAGTCTTCGTTCTCAATTCCGCGAGCGGCGGCATCCTGTGGGTTCATATAAAGTATTGGCTCCGGTCTAAGCTCTTCTAACCATGGGCAGAGCGCAAAGATGGTGTGGGTCTTAAACCTGTCTCTATGCGACATGAGGTTTAGCGGATACTTCTTAAATATCTCATTTTCATACCAGGCCTCAACCGGTGGCTGCCAATGCGGAAGTGACCAGGTTGCATGATCTAACTGCTGCCCATAATTGTCGTTTGGCTGAAGAGTTTCAAAGTAGAACTCTGCTCGTCCTGTTGCCGAAGGATACTTGTAGTCGGGATAGAAGATGTAATCATCCGGCATGATGCGAACCATCTTGTCTTTCTTGAGTGACTCCCAAGTAACTCCAAGTCCTTTAGCGACATCGTTTGTAAGCAGGAGCTCGTACCATTCATCCTCAGTCATCATTTTGTCTCCATAGCCCATATGATCGGCGATCATTTTGATGACTTCTATATCGCACTTAGCCTCGAATGCCGGCTCGACGGCCTTTTCATTTACACGATACCAAGGTACTTGCATAGCAGTGAAAGTATTCATCTCAAACCAATGGGTGGTTGGCAAGATGACATCGCTGTATTGGGCTGACTCTGTCATTACGGAGTCCATACAGACAATGAGCTCGATTTCTTTCAGCGAATCCATGATCTCTGCTCTGCCCGGCGCATTGGAGAGTGGATTGTTGTATTCAATAAGGATACTCTTAAGATTGATGGGCACTGCACCGTTAGCTTTGTTCTTGATGATGTCAGGCAAGTTTTCCCAAGAAGCTGTGATACCGTATTTAAATCCTTCACCGGACATGCCACCGGCTAGGTTTACGCCGTAAGAACCGATTGCGCTGCCACCCATACCACCTTGGATTCCCGCACCCGATTTAGACATGTTGCCCGTAATCATGCCAAGGGTGATGATGGAGTGGAAGGTTTCGGCTCCATTTGTCCAGTGATCTGTACCAAACTGGAGGTAGAGTACGCTTGGGCCATCAGCAAAAGTGCGAGCAAGTTCTTTGATTTTCTCTGCCGGAACGTCACACATCTCTGCTACACCCTCTGGTGTGTATTCCGCAATTCGGTCGAGCAGTTTTTGGTAAGCTGTTTTAACGGCAATGCCGTTGACCTCAAAGCTCCCCTCGAGCACCGGGTCGGCAATTTTGTCTTTGTCGTCATTGGTACCATCAGCACTACGAGCCACAATTGGGTCAATGACCGTAGGCTTTCCGGTTCGATCCGGTGGGCCTTCTGTGGGCTCAACTCCCAGGTCGCTCATGCGTAAGTATTTGCCATCGCTTTCCTTTACCAAAAATGGTGCGACAGTGCCTTTCTTCAAGTATTCAGGGTCGGTGAGTCCTTCGCTGACGATAACGTTCATCATCGCCAAAGCCATTGCGCCGTCAGATGCGGCACGGATGGGAATCCACTCATTAGCTCTTTGAGCTACGCCTTGATAGATTGGGTCAATGACGATGACATTGGCACCTTTTTCCATGGCAGCTTGAATAATTGGCCATCTTGGCTGCTCACTTACTGTAGCGTTACAACCCCAAACGAGAATGTTCTTTGCGTTTAGGAGATCAAGCGGACCATTACCGTGCAACATTGGGCCGCGAGTTACTGTTAGAGTTCCCATGACCAGGCCGTTTTGGTCATATTGACCACTGAGCTTGGTCATACCAAGAACGCTTTGAAAACGTGTGGTATAGAATTGATCGTTGGTGTAGACGCCGCCTCCAAGCGGCACACCAATACTGGAGCCACCAAACTCGTCAACATAACTCTTCCATTTGTCGCCGACGTATTTAATCGCTTCTTCCCAAGATATCTGCTCCCACTCCCCGGCTCCGCGCTCTGTTCCCTCAACTCGACGCATCGGGTACTTTAAGCGCTCAGGCGCATATACTCGCTGGGCATGGGTGAGACCACGTTGGCAAAGTCGCTTCTCCAGTGGATTTTCGGGTGCGTCCTTGACCGAGGTCTTTACAATCTTTCCCTCTCTTACATGAACGTTCATGTAACAACCGCCACCGCAGTTACCGCGACACAGACCTTGATAGATCTGCTCCTCAGGGGCTTGGGCGGTAGTGCTCTGCGCAGGTGTCTCAGCCTGTGGTGAACAGGCAACATTACCCGCAAGTGCGGCTCCGCCGGCAACTGCCATAGCCGCAATAAAACTACGACGCGACATCCCCCTCTTTGTCTTTTCCGCTTGCATTCATCCTCCTATCTGTAATTCACACATTTAGTAGTATCTTCAGACAAAATCACCGTTTATGCTTTTGCGCTTTTGGTGGTTTTATCGCATTGCAGATAAAAAGACATTAGCACCCAAATTTTGTGTACACTATAATCAAAATGATGTAGATGATTATGTATTTTTGATGATTCATTTTGTTTATCTGTTCTATACACATAAGAAAAGATGATGGAATAAGCATTTCGATGCTTGAAATCCAAACGGTTTTCAAGTAATGTTCTTTAGGTTCATTTTTGACGCGGCAGTAGTTCAATTGGTAGAGCATCAGCCTTCCAAGCTGATTGTTGCGGGTTCGAGTCCCGTCTGCCGCTCCAGATATCCCAGGTAGCTTGCTAGCTATCTGGGATATCTGCATTTAAGGCAGACGGGACGATGTACCCGTGAGGGCTCAACTGTCCGGTGGACAGTTGAGGTCCGAGTGAACGAAGTGAACGAGGTCTCCAAGACTAGGAGCGAAGCGACGACGGATTGGCGAGTCCCGTCTGCCGCTCCACACGGTGTCCGAAAAGTCTCCCTCTGTCATTCCCACATATCCCTCTGTCATTCCCGCGTAGGCGGGAATCTATTTACTCAATATAACATTTGCCGTTTGTTATGGATTCCCGCCTGCGCGGGAATGACAATCTGGGTTAGATACATAGTTTTCGGACAGTCTGACCAGCATCTGGGTCACTGCAAGAAGTAAGGAAGCACCTGGCTTAATTGTCAGAGCGTAATAGGAACAAGTCGCCAGACACATGCGGTATGTTACGTTGTTCTTCAAGTGAGAAAAGCTATTCGCGAAAAACAACTTGCTTCCAGATTGACGGTTGCTGTCTAGATTTGGTGTTTCCCTGAAGAATCTCTCTTACCCATAGCGGTATTGGATGCCCATGATGGGTTCCGGGTTTTTCCACTTTTTAATGATCGTGTCACCACAGGCTATTCTGCAGGTGCCACATTCCAGGCAACCGGCGTAGTCGAAGCTTGGGGAACTATTTTCGTCCAGTCGATAAAGGGCGGCCGGGCATACACGCATCAACTTTTCGAACTCAAGTATATCTATGTCATCAACAAGCTCTATGTGTGGATTACCTTCATCCACTTCAAAACGGTTTAGTCCCAAATAGGCATCCATGTTTACGTAGTTAACGTAGTTTTCTGTGCTTGCGCTCATAATGCTTTCATCCCCTTTCGGGCATCTTTGAGTAATGCCATCAATCCCACTTTGCGAAGTAGGGGCAACATGCTGTTTTTAAGTCGCGGCATTGGGGTGCCATCGACTATAAACATCGCCTGCATGGCATCACGAATCAGTTCCGGATACTCATTGTAGATGCGGTGATTGCTTTCCATGAACTCCGGAAACAGCTGAAACTGACGTAGGTCTTTGAGTACAAAACTGTTTTCGAGAGCTTGTACATAACTCTCCAAACCGGCCTTATCGGTATTTTCGGCATCAATGGCTTTAGCGGCGCAGCGCCCTGCGTGCATGCCTGCTGCCACTGCGTAGTCCATGCCGCGCACCATGTAGCCAAGGTTAACGCACATCATTGCACACTCTCCGGCTAACATCACGCCATTGCCGATAAGCTCCGGCATCATGCGATAACCACCTTCCGGTACCATGTGCCCGGAATGCTCCACAACCTTACCACCAGCTATCAGCGGAGCTACTGCCGGATGGGCTTTAAAACTTTCCAAAAGTCCGCAGATGGTCTCTTTGCCGTCCCTCATAGCCGAAATAGTTGCTACAAGACCAAGCGAGACGGAATCTCGATTGGTGTAGATAAAACCACCGCCGGGAAGGCCTTTTGTAGCATCGCCGGCAAAAAGCCAAGCTGCTCCATCGCCTTCGGCGCAGAGCATGCGCGAGCTAATTTCGCTACCAGGCAACTCGATGACTTGCTTGATACCTACCGCCATGTGTGACGGAGAAGGTCTGGCAAAACCAACTGCCTGCTCAGTTAAAAGAGAGTTCACACCATCGGCTAAGATGACCACATCGGCTGTGATCTCATCTTCTCCTGCCCTTACTCCACAGACTTTTCCATCTTGCTTGACCAAGCTTTCCACTGCGATGCCGTAAATGTATTCTGCTCCGGCTTGCTCGGCCTGATCAGCCAGCCACACATCAAGGTTTCCGCGCAGTACCGAGTAAGAATCTTGCCCGGCTTCAAGCATGGACCTCGAGCTAAAGTCCATGGTAAATGCAGCATCGTTAGTGAGCATCGAGATGCGCTCGTGAGTTATCCTGCGCTCCAGCGGCGCGTGCTCAACCATGTCTTGGAAGACCTCGCGCAAAGAGTGGACGTATATCCTGCCACCGGTCATGTTCTTGGCACCGGCACTTGCACCTCGTTCGATGACAAGCACGCTCTTACCCGCTTTGGCAAGCTCATATGCTGCGACACTACCTGCGCAGCCCGAGCCGACCACTATTACTTGAAAGTCAGACATGATTACACCTCGCAATTAAGACGACTAGAGAAGTCACACTTTATCCAAATAATGACGTTGGCACCCAAAACAGAGCGCCAACGCCAAGAATTCTGATTGATTAAAGGATCTGATTAGGATTACCAACAAAGGACGCATCGTAACGACCGGCGATAAGGTGCGGAATTACCTTATCCACCATATCTAGCGGAGTTACCTTTTGTGCGCCCAGAATGCCTAAGTCAAAGATTGTCCATGCAGCACCGATAGGTTGCTTAACAACAAGCTCTGCCCATGGGTCATTGATCGATGGGCCAAGTTCAATACTGGCAGCACCGGCCTCCCAAGTGTGAAGATTGCTGACCATGCGCACATCAAGCATACGAAGATCGCTAAAGACTACGTCACAGTTGGCATTTTGATTAACATCAAACTTATAGAAGAACGAGATACCCTCGGTGTCCTCACCAAGTGGCTTGCCGCCCAGTACAGCAGCACCGGCCTCGTTATTGTAATCACCCAGTTCAACTTCCAGATCAAAAACCCGAATACCCATGCGATCTACGGTGGCGTAGGCTTTGTCACCAAGACGACGAATGTCGATAAGGTCGGCGTTCTTTTTGGGAATACCCAATTCCTCACGACCTGTAAGTACAGGGTTATCGCTGTCGGTGAGCAAAAGGCCAAAGGTGTAATTGCCCATCTTTTCGCCATCGGTAACGACAGTCATAACGCAAGCTTCTTTGTAAGCATTGCAAAAAGTGGGATTGCGAGCTTCAACAACATAAGCAATGACATATGGGATGACCGGTGTTAGCGGAGCCGGAATCAATTTGGCCAAAGTCTCCATATCGGTCTCCCAAGCAGCGTAAAGACCTTCACAATTATTCATCCACGGAATATTTTTGGTTCCGTCTTGAACCCATGCCATCTCTTCTGGTGTCTTTAAAAAACTACAGTTACTCATGATGAACTCCTATTCAAATTTGATTAGTTATGTATTAGCCATCGGGCAGTGATAAGCAAGCTGCCCGATTGGCTTTATTTTGTGGAGATGCCCAGGTAGGCACCGGGTAGAGCAGGTATCTCTAAAGCGCTTGCACCTTTAGGCCTCGATGACCCACTTAATGCAATCCGGCGTGTCGCTGCCGCCAAAGACCTCATAACCTTTAACGATCTCATCAAGCGAGCTGGAATGGGTAAGCATCCACTCGGTACTGATCTTGCCGGTCATGATGGCTTCAAGCATCTCGGCAATACCATGAAGCTGTTGTACGCCCATCTTTATAGTGGCGTTTTTGTAGCAAAGCGCATTCATAGGGATGGTGATGGCACTGCCAAATATGGCGATAGTTGAAACTATGCCCTGATATCCAACAACTGAGCAAGCCAGATCCATGGAGGATTGATTGCCCGGAGTCTCAATAACGGCTGAGAATCCTTTGCCTTCGGTTAGTTCAGCTACACGAGCAGCAACGTCATCAGTTGCAGGACTAATACCGGCAACAATAACACCTTGTTTCAGAGCAAGATCCAACTTCTCTTGACTGCGTGTAAGACCAACAACTTTACAGCCAAAGTAATTTGTGAGCAGCTCGCAGGCACACATTCCCACAGGACCAAGTCCTACAACGGCTATTGTCTGACCCTCTTCAACATTGGCGTTTTCAATGCCAAACCATGCAGTAGCCAACATGTCACCTAAAAGCACGATCTGCTTGTCGGTCATGCCTTCAGGTATGGGGAGCATACCGCTATGCGAATCAGGAATGCGTACATATTCAGCTTGACAACCATTTTGCATAACGCCATAAGTACCACCGTTTACACAACCGGCAATGTTTCCGGCCTTGCAAAAATCGCACTCGCCACAAAAGCTTGCCGGAAGAACGCAGTAGTGCTTGCCGATAACGATATCGTTGCCTTGAATGTCCTTAGCCTCCGAACCGGCTTCAATAGCTTCTACACAAAACTCATGTCCAAGAATCAGAGGTGGTGTTGCCATAGGCAAATAACCGTGCATTACGTGCACATCGCTGGTGCAGATGGCGTTGATGGTCACTTTGCCGATAACGTCTTTTGGCTGTTTGATTACAGGTACATCTACCTCATCTAAGCTGATCTTGCCCGGCTCATGATATACAAGGGCTTTCATGGTCTTTTGTTCCATTTCATTCTCCATTCTCTCGCCTGTTTGGCGTTTTTAATAATTGCTATAGGTTTCTTACTTAAGAGCTGCGGTCAGTGCGGGGAGTACTTCATAGAGGTCACCAACAATGCCGTAGTCCGCAGCTTTAAATATTGGTGCTTCCTCGTTTTTGTTGATTGCAACGATAACTTTACTGTCGCGCACACCGGCTAAGTGCTGAACTTGTCCGGACATGCCTACGGCAACGTAGAGATCCGGAGCAACAGTTAGCCCGGACAATCCCAGATATTGCTCGGTGCTCAACCAGTGGCGCTCCTCAGCAATACCACGGGTGCAGCCGATACCGGCATCTATCACTGCTGCCAGATCCTCGGCCAAAGCAATATCTTCACGAGCCGAAAAGCCCATGCCTACTCCGACAATAGCCTTGGCTCGACTTAAGTCTATGCCCTCTTTAACGATCGGAGTGGTGCCGGTAACTTCAATTCTTGTATCCGGCTCAAGTGTTCCTTTGTCGATAATCGATGCGGCACCTGATGCGGCGTCAAAGCGCCCCGCAGGCACTGTTATTACCGCAGGCAAAGGAAGTGTTTCGGCAAGCACTACAGCGCCACCGTACTCTGAGCGAGTAGTACTTATTGCATCGTCTTCGGCAAGTTCAGCAGAAATTATATCGCCGGAAAAGCCGCAGTCTAAGTATCCGGCTACGCGTGCTGAAAGATCACGTCCGATCGAAGTAGCACCTACTATTAGTAGCCCGGGATCAACAGCAAAAGCGTCTGACAACCACGAAGCGAGCGAACGAGCGTTGTTTTCGGGCATTGCGCTATCTCCGGAAAGCTCAATTATGCCATCGGCTCCGCAATTTGATAGTGCTGCAGATGATTCGTCATCAAAAGCAATAGCTAAAACCTCTTTCACTTCAAAGCTCTTTGCCAAACCTACTAACTGTGCCGCCAAAACAGGTTTCTCGCTATAAACATAAGCGGTATCCATTAGACAACGCCCTCCTTTCTGAGTGCTGATGCAACGGACTGTGCCGCTTCATCAGCAGACAAACCTTTATGGATAATGTTTTTGCGAGCTGCGGCGTAACCAATCTGGCTCACGTTTAAACGCTTTGGTGAAAGCATCGGTGACGCAACATCGTTAGGATCAAATCCCAGCTCGGCTGATCCAAGCTCATGGGTAGGCTTACGACCGGCTGCCATAACAGCTTTTAAACCGGGTGTGCGTGGCTCATAGTCTTCCGGTAACACCGACACCACAGCCGGAAGCGTTACGCGAACATTTTGTAAACAGTCTTCGAGCTTACGTGTTGCGATAAGTTCGTCACCTTCAATTTTTAAAGTGAGGACAGAAGATATCAACGGCCAGTCTAGTATTGCAGCAATGCGTGATGGAATCTGCCTAGCATAAGTATCACTTGCACCTTCAGCGGCAAATACGCAGCTAACATTGGGGATAGCTTTTATTCCGGCTGCCAGCGCTTGAGCGCTCACTCGTCCGTCAGCCGTCTTTGCAGCTTCACCGGCAATTGTCCAACCTTCAGCAGGGCCGCGCGAAAGCGCATCTTTAAGCGAGCGGGTCACCTCAGCATCTCCAAAGGTAAGCGCATGTACCTCAAGGGCTTTGTCTTGAGACTCGCCTGCTCCTTGAGCTTCTGCGGCTCGCATGGCTGCTTCAATGGCGCTGCGGTCAAAGTCACTTACTTTGCCTTTTGCTCGGGTCATGTCTACCTTAAGATCATCCAAGACTCTAATATCAGCTTCGTCGAGCACCCACTTATAGCAGACAACATAGCGCTGCATTGCAGTGTCACTCATCGGGTCTTCCAATCAAGATCGACACCGTAAGATTCAATAACAAAGTCACGATGCATGTCGCAAGGGAACTCGGCCAGCTCAAGTTGAAGTGAAGCAGCCCAGAGCACGCCTACTGTTGCCGGCATAGTATTGCCGATACCACCGTGGATGATTGTAGCGTCGTGTAGATTCTTATTTGCGGCTTCACAGATAAATGCTTTTGCCATAGACGCAAGACGGCTACACTCTTCTTTGCGACCTTCGTCCCACATGCGCGCGGCAGTATAGATCAGACCGCGACCGGCTTCGTTGCGAATTGCCATGTCGGCGATCTTGTGAGCTACTGTCTGCAGATCGATTAGCTTGCCACCTCTGCGTGAGCGCTGAGTAGCAAAGCCAAATGCGTACATAAATCCGGCCTCGCCAAGTACCAGACTTTGCAGAGCGACCATCATATAAGAGGTTCCAAGCCATAGGGCATCTTTGTCACCGCGTTCAAAACGGCATATCTTGGGTACATGAACGTCTTTTAGAACCATTGTGCCCCAGTCAGAACCATCCGGCACAAGCTTCATCTCTTGCTCGCCGGTCTCTAAGCCTTTTGCATCTTTAGGGATAACGTAAAAGTGGTCATACCATTTGGCTCCGTTTTGCGGACGACCAAACACTACTTTGTAGTCGGCGTTGTGGGCATTAGTTGTTATAACCTTGGTGCCGTTGAGGATCCATCCGTCTTCGGTTTCTTCCTCAGTAAGTCCCCACTCGGAGAAATTCGTACCACCCGCAGGATCGGTTGCTGCACCACAGCAGATCTTTTCGCCACTACCAAGTTGAGGAAGGAACATTTTTTTCTGCTCATCCGTGCCCCAAGCTTCGATGGCTTTAATACCAAGAATGTGTCCTGATATCGGACCGGTGCAGGGATAGCTGTTTTTGCACAGCTCTTCAAATATTGAATAATAAGTAACATGATCGTAGCCCATACCACCATATTCTTCCGGAAGGTATGCGGCTATATAGCCTTGTTCGGCTGCTGCTTTCCAACTCTGATGCGGAAACCCACCAACAGCTTTTTCCTCTTGAATCATCTTTTGTACGGTTGGGGACTGACAGAATTCACGCACTGAATTTACGATCAACTGCTGATCCTCGTTTAAAAAGTGGCTCATGCATTCTCCTTTCGTTGGGTTTGCTATCGATGCACGTTCATGTTGTTAGTACCGTTTATGCCGCCAACCAGAATATGCTCATATTTTTGAGGGTCAATGAACCTGTGAGATAAAATTCAAATTGCTGTTAATCCATTTGGTTTAGACAGCTTTTCTTTTCTAAACTCTACTGTCACCAGCAGTTATGCTCCTTTTATGTTTTTAGACTAGCTTTATTTTTGAGTCGGTACTATAATTTCTGCTCAAAGTTTACAAGTAAAATAAAGTGGCTAAACTTTTTTAATTAGATTCAAAACTACATCTATTGCCATCATGAAGGTGGGGGCTGATCGCTAAGTTGCTTTGTCTGCTTTTGCGACCCAAAACAAAGTGGTTATGAGCAAGCAAAGTTCATCTTCTATGGATTGGTGGAGTCTATGCATAAGAGGTATCAACGTTTTGCTGATATTGCAATTGCACTTGGACTAGGATGTTTTTATGCGTGGTTCTTTTTGGCACTCAAGATGCTGGCTCTTTGCGCAACAGCAAACCTCTCCTTTGCAGGCAGATTTGCAATGCTAGCCGCAGTTATTGCTGCCTTTGGGTTTGTCCTACTTTTTTCCAAACGCATATTCCCGGTTAATAAACGCTTTCAGCCACCATTCATGCCGCTTGCGTTTGTCGGCATGTTCTTGATTGCATATAACGACCAGATCGCTGTTGCCGGCTCACCTCTGGCGGTATTAGGTGCAATCTGCGTGGGACTAGAATACGGATGGCTAACGATAATATGGATGGAGCTCTTTAGCTTGCTAAAGGCACCCCGCTATATTTATCAGCTCGTCTCAGGCATTTTTGTAGCTGCAGCACTGATCGCCATAGCTTCGCTACTACCATTTTTGGCCTTTGTAATCGTAGCCGCATCAATGCCGGTAATCTCTACAGCTGCGCTATCTTTAAGTTATTGGTTTTTGGAGAATATGGATCAAAACTTCTTTACGATGCAAAGGCGCTACAAAAAGGACAAAGCTCCCCCTCGTTTTTCGCTAAGTGCCATGCGCAGTAGCTCGGGACTGTTTAGGCTCATAATGGGTGCCGCAGCAACATTTTCTATTTATGGATTCATTTTTGCCCTCGTAAGCTCAGGTTTTGTAGAGAGTGCCTTACAAGAAAACATCATGCGCTCTATTGGATTTGCAGTTGCCGGCTTGCTTTTATTCGTCTCATTATTAATTTCTCGCAAACGCCTCGTACTATCGCATCTTTATTGGGCATTGCAACCCATCTTCATTGCAGGCCTATTGATGCTCACGGTGCAGTATTTCTTTGGAGAAGTGTTGGTAGCAGTAAGCTTCATGCTGATGATGGTGCTTTGCGCAATCATGGTGTGCGAGATTGGTCACCGCTTTGAAACACCGGTCTTTCATCTCGTATCCTTCGTCTTTGGCATTGGTGCCGCAAGCTGCTGTTTGGGTACCGTTGCCGGACATATCTATGTTTTGTATGTACCGGAGTCCTTAGCTGAGGAGCCATATGCTATTTGGGTATTGATTATTGGCCTAACCATTTTTACTGCACTCAGCAGCAGGCATGGAGGTTTTTCCTTTCAGATTAGCAAAAATGACAAAAAAGCTGTAGGTGCCGCAAGCGTTGCCAGTGAAGCAGCTGCGGCGCAGTGGGATGGAGACTTTACAAGTTGCCAAGCTGCCTACTTTGAAGCCCTGGCAAATCGCAGCGCCGACTTAGGCGAACGACACGATCTCACCGCGCGCGAAGTGGAGATACTCACCTTGATTGCGCAGAGCTTTTCTACAGAATGGATAGCTGAAAAATTGCACCTCTCACCCAATACAGTCAAAGTACACACACATAACATTTTAGAAAAACTTGAAGTACATCGGCGCACTGACATTTTGGACATCATTCAAAATATGTAACATGTAGCGACTCGATCAGTCGCCTATTTCTGCCGAGATTACTGCTCCGGTTACAGCGTCTACCTCGTAGTCGTATTCTTTATCGCCAACATGGAACTCTACTTCGTATATGTATGTGCCGTCGTCTTTGTCTAACTCTATTGTTAAGTGCTCGTATGTTCTGATTCCTGAGTGCGCCTCGACTATCTCTATTGCCTTGGCTTCGCTTATGAATCTTTCGCTTGCTTGAGCAGATTGGCTACCGGTTCCATCTTGTGCAGTTGTACTGTCAGCTTTTTCTTGGCTTGAACCGATTATGTTGCCGTCAACAGCGTTAACCTCATATTCATACTCCACAAAATTATATGTGAACTCTATGTCGTAGACGATAAGTCCGTCTTCAAAGTCCAGCTCCATGGTCAGATACTGGATATTAGTCTGCTCTATACCGGCGTGAGCCAACACCTTTTGAAGTGCTTTTTCTTCACCAATATAATTCGCATCGCTTGCGCTTCCCTGCTGCTCAACTCCGGCAGCCTCAATGTGTTTTGAAGCAAACAATAAATTGAGTTCATTTATTGATAGCTTTGCCAGATCTGCGAAAGCGAGATGGCTATTTTGATCTATGATCTTTTGTACCAAGGCAGCTTTTCCATAAGAAACATTGTGATCGTCAGCCAGTTTTTGTAGTGCAGCATCGGCAGTCAGGTTTTGACTTATAACCGCTCCGTTAGCTGATGTTATCTGCAGCCCAATAGAATCCATGAGGTTCTTTTGCAAAGTGGCAGTCTTGTCTGTGTCCATACCTTCAACTGAAAGCAATATGGAGTTAGTGCTTTCCTTAATATATCCATATTTAAGCATTGAGCCTACCAAAGCATTAACCGCAACATCAATATGCGTGCCTTTTAGATCCATATTATCGAGTATTTGTATCCCCTCTTGATTTCTTGCATTTGCCTCGATCACTCTCGCATTCTTATTCAACTTGATCTCAATGCTTGGGTTCACGTCCAGCATCACCAACATGTCAACGCTGTTATTACTTAAGGTGTTGTAAGCAAATACTCCGCCTAGTGCAAGCACCAAAGCTGCTGCCAATGATGCAGCTACATGAGCGATGCGTCTTTTTCGCTTTCTTGGCCTTGCTTGTTCTGCCATATTTTGCGGCACTGCATAAACTACTCCCTGGTGTCCATCGCATCTTTCGAGTATTTTCTCAAAGACATCCGGCGTGGTTTTCTCTACAGCATCTTTTAGCTTTGCTTCCACTTCTTCACTGCGCATGGACATTGTTCACCTCCAGTACTTTCTTTAGTTTCTTTAAGGCTCGATTATATTTGGATAAAACTGTTGATAATGAAAGTGATAAAAGCTCCGCTATCTCTCGATGTTTAAATCCTGCCACAGCGTGCAGCATGACGATCTGTCCTTCCTCGGGAGTTATAGCTCTGAGTGCTGTCGCCAATACGAGTCTCTCTTCGCTGGATACATGTGCCGGGTCATCCGCAATTGCATTCCACTCAATGTCAGAAATGTCTGCAATGTGCTTTTTTCTTCTCAGCTTCATCAATGCCGAGTTTCTTGCTATTGTAAGTATCCATGCCATCGGCTTTCCCAAACTCTTATAGCTATGGGCGGCTGTATATATGCTTACAAACGTATCTTGCAGCACATCCTCGGCATCTTGTGAGTTTCTTACGATCGACAAAGCAAACCCATAGACTGCTGTCTTTGTGTTCTCGTAAAGCACGCCGAGTGCGTTCTTATCCCCATTCGCAATGTTTCTAATGCAGGTCTCGTAGAACACTTCCGGCTTTATTTGCGCCTCAGAGGCTAAAGCGGGTAATTGCATCTTTTTCTCCTACAATGCACTAATGCAAATAAAAGCCTTTTTATTGCAGTTTTATTGTGGTTTTTTTGAACCCCTCTTTTATTCTTACCGGTCAGTTGATATTCTACTTTATAGTTTTTTTGTATGTATGCAATAAAGCATCCTTTTCATGCATTATTGTTGGGTAAGCTGTTCGGACAAAGTGTAAATTTGGTATTGAAGGAGATGGGAAGCATATGAAGAAAATTGGAACCGCAGCAATAGCTTTAATTGTTGCTGTAAGCATGTTCAGTTTTGCACCAGTTGCTTATGCGGCACCAAACGCCAAGCCCGATATTGAAGATATCGAGTATAAAAGTGGCGGAAGAGTTGAGGTTGACTTCTGGAGCAAAGTATCTTATAAGAGCCCAAAAGTAATTGTAAAGGACTCGTCCGGCAAGAGTTACAGTGTTCGGATAACCGACCGTGACAATGACGAAATTGACTTTAAGGTTAATAAGATCGCTAACGGAAAAACCTACACATTTAAAATTACCGGAATCAAAACAAGGGGTGCCAGTAAATACACGAGCGTAACCGGCAAATTTGCTACTCCCAAAACAGCGTCTGTGACCATCAAAGATATTGAGTATGATGCTGAAGACAGAGAGCTTTCGGTTGATTTTGCGCAGAGGGTTAAGTACAAGAACCCCAAAGCAACCATAAAAGACTCATCCGGCAAAGTATACTCGTCAAGAATTGTTGAAAGAGATAGCGATGATATGGAGATTCGTGTAAATGGTCTTAAAGTCGGAAGCAGGTATACGGTCTATATCTCCGGGGTGAGTAACCGAGATGCCAACTCATATAAGACCGTATCTAAAACTTTCATCGCGTGGGATGACTAATAACAACTTAACATTACCTCTTTGTCTTGAAGTCTTAAGAAAACGATAGAGCCTCGATCAGCTCTCAAAATGCTGGTGGAGGCTTTATTATTCTGCCCTTTTTAAGTCTTGTTGTGGTATCATCCTTAGTCGTTAATTTTCATACGCGCCCGTAGCTCAACGGATAGAGCAGTAGACTTCTAATCTGAAGGTTGCAGGTTCGAGTCCTGCCGGGCGCGCCAGCAGACCCCAGTTGACCTAAAAGGTCGGCTGGGGTCTGCTGGCGTTTCTGGCAGGAC
>QMCD01000186.1_pt1 | contig 55583 bp, 44 predicted proteins | sample 1821841 | NCBI WGS metagenome assembly QMCD01 (sample SAMN01991225, study PRJNA193472) | Termite gut metagenome, whole genome shotgun sequencing project. | isolation source: worker | host: Macrotermes natalensis
ACATGATTTCCAATGACATTGAAATTGAGCACTTGAAAGGAATACTTCTTTTTGCATCTTTCAATAACATCCTCGAAAAGATCGGAAAACCTTTTGTCAAAAATGATTTCATCCCGATTGATTTTGCATACCACGTGGTATGAGGCATAGGGTTTGAGTTGTCTGCGGCGATTACACCTGTTCAGGCGATTATGTCTATTCTTCATACGAATGATATGGCATTGATTTGGGTTTTTGATTGTATTTTTACAGAAAAAATATTACACAGAGGAGCAAAAATCTTTTATTGCTCCTCTGTGTAGAAATATTCAACTCGTTGGGACCTATTTGATTTACACAGAGGAACACAGAGGAATGGACTTATCCCCGGATAGTAGACAATAGGCTAAACCGCTCTTTGAGTTACTCTGCACCGTCTAAAACAGCAGATTTTTCATTCGTATGTTTCTATGAATGCTCTCATTCTGCTTAACCATAATTCCGGTTCCTCAAAAGAAGCGCAATGGGCAGAGTTTTCAAAAATATGGACATATTTATCCGCCGGAACCGTACCGATACTGTCGTATGCGTTTTGAGCCAAAGCAACCGGAAGCGTCCCGTCATGGCGCCCCCAAAGTATCATTGATGGAATCGTAATTTTATGCATCTCTGGGGAGTAGTCTATGTTTTTTATGTCAAATTTGTTGTTATTAGTAATATACAGTGTTGTTAACTGATAAAATATGGGAACGGGTGAGGCAAAAGAAAAGAAATTACCCGGATCATTGTTTGGGTTAAGATAAATCCCGTTGAGATCATTAAGATTGCTTCCATGGCGCAAGAGGTTATCGGTTTTGGATAAATCAGGATTGCTGTTGTACCATCTCAATTCTTTTCTCCAACGGCTGGCATCACTGCCGTTATCGATTTTTGTCTGGGCTTTGTCCATAACCCATTGTTTTGCAAGTTCCAGGCCCAATTTCATATTGTGCGATCCATCTTCTTCTATCCAGCCGCTTATTTTGTTTTGCCGCTCCGCGTCCAGTAAATAAGCTGTGCCAATGGCACCGCCCCAGCTTTTCCCGAACAAAAAGATTGACTCACAGTTATATTTTTTGTTTATGATGGAAATGACTTTATCAAGATCTTCCACAGATTGTTCTATCGTAAATGTTTCCGGTTTCGGATTTCCCTGTGCCATGCCTGAACCGCGCTGATCATAATACACAAGCGCGTAATCATCTTGAAGCTTTTTATGCGCCGAAGAAGCGGCATAAGTCATCGAAGTATTTCCCGGTCCTCCGTGGAGGAATACGATAAAAGTATTTGAAGCAGTATTGCCGCACACCCAAACCGGCATTACCGCGCCGTCATTTTCAAGATAAAACCAATCGCCGCCTTTATAGGCCGTATCAAGAAAAGCGTCCGCGCATGAAACAAAAAACAGTAAAACTATTGCAAAAAGAAAAAAATGTTTTTTCATATTAATTCCCTCCTGACGGAACATCAAAATAATAAGTCGCCCCTGCTTTAAGCGCAAAGTGAGGCATAAAGTAGTTGTTATATGGCAATTCACCGAATGCTATTACGTCAATATTCAGCCGCATGGGAATATTTGTTTTCTTTCGCAAATCCCAGCCCAATAACCCCAGTTTAATTGTAGGCATGAAACTGGGGCGGCCGATTACAGTTTTCGTTTTTACATTTCCGTCGCCGTCAACAGTGTATGTTTCTCCCCCGTTCTGCCAGGTATGCAAATAGCCAAGGCCGACGCCCAATTCAATACTATATCCGATAGGAAAAGTATAACGCCAGTTAATTTCACCGTTAAAAAATAATCCTGTGTGGTGGCGCTGATGTATGTACGTTCCTACTGAAAGAGTAAAGTTAAACCATTTGTGAAAATCATTCTCGTAACTTATTTCAAAACCCGGATGTATCAAGGTTTCACCAAAATAGCTGACATTTATCGGTATTTGTTTTTTGTTTTCCTGCCCGAATAATGAACAAGATAGAATTGCTATTACAAATAACATGATGCATTTCCGCATTACTGTTTTCCTCCTTTCTTCAACAGCCGATTTCAATCTTTGAACCGGTTGTCAAAAGGAATATAACGCGATGTTTTTATTTTGAGAATAGAAAAACACCAAGTTGCAGGGATTAAATACTAAGTTACATGAAGTTCTTGCGATAAACTGAATGTCTGTGTTTTTATCAGTTTCCTAATGTGCTTGCATTGTGTTTGTTTTTGCGTTTTTGCAATAACGCGTTTAATTCATCCGCGTCTTTTTTTATTCGGATAATATTGATAAAAACGCCGAATGCGTATATCACAACTGCCATAATAATAAGATACCAAACCGGCGTTGATGAATACCAATTGAAAACAATGCCAAAAACGATAAGGACTGCAATTGTGTAACTAATATCAATCAAAAATTCCAAAGCGGCAAAACTGCTTTCAAATCTTTTGGTTAACATAAGACCTAAATGAATTAAGACATTTGCGCCGAATATCTCAAAAAATGTTCTTAGAAACACGGCTCTGCCTCCGTTGATTAACGCGAAAACAGCCAAAAGCATCAGCGCGGCACATGTTGTAATCATAATATTCATAATTGTTTTTTTTATGTTATGCATCATTTTGAAACTTCCTTTTTATATCAGCAAGATAATTTCTGTTTATGTATACACGCGCACCATTTATCAATAGAGCTTCCATGCGGCTGTTTAACAGCGGTTTAAATCTATCCAGTTTGTTTATATTCAAAATGCAGTATTTGCTGACTTGTACAAATCCTCTATTCGACAATTTTTCGTAAAGTTGATATAAACGAAAATTTGTCTGATAATTTTCCTTTTCACAGAAAACAACAGCCGTTTTGTCCATGCTTTCAATGTAGTAAATATCAGAAGCGTTTACCTTTTTAATGCCTTTTTTTGAATAGCATTCTATTTGTGTGTCATACGTTTTCAAAAACGAAACGATGTCATTAATTGTTCTATTCTCTTCCGGATATTTTATTGTTATATTAATATCGTTCTGTGCCGTATCTTGTTCAAGTTTGAGAATCATATTTTATGCAGCCTAACGTCTCGCGAAAATATATAATCTCCCAGCCGCGTTTTTTTGCTTCACGTTTTAGAATGTGGTCGGGATTAACCGCTATTGCCTCGCCCGCATATTCCAGAAGGGGAAGGTCTGTGTAAGAGTCGCTGTAAAACCGGACATCGCTTGGAACGATGCTGTGTTCCGCAAGCCACGCGGCAGCAATATCTTTTTTCTTTACGCCGAAAAGACTCATTCCTACAACACGTCCGGTGGTTTTTCCATCGGCAAATTCCAGCGTTGAAGAAAGCGAGCCGTTAATATCCAAAAAACGCTCAAGCGGTTTAATCATAATGTTAAATGATGATGTGGCAAACATAATTGTTTCACCGCGTTTTTTCATTTCTTCGATAAGGCGCATCGCTCCGGTGTAGATACTTGGCTTCATACGTTGTTCAAAACAGGTTTGCATAAGCGCTTCAAGCACGCTCCGCTCAATGTTTGCAAGATGCTTAACCGTTTCTTCGATAAAATCCTGATTGGGGTCTCCCAGTTTGTAACGAAGCCACTCAAAGGGAAGCCGTTTAATCTGAGAAAAATTGATAAGCTTTTCCGACAATGCTTCCAATAAAAAATGCCAGGCGGAAGGTTTTTTTAGTATTGTGTAATCAACATCAAAAATATTAACCATTGTTTTCAATAAATTCCAGATATTTGTTTTCCTGCTCCGCTTGATGCGCGTAATAGCCCCGCATTTCTTCAGGAAGAAGACGGGCAATCTGTCCCATCACTTCACCAAGAATTTCCTCCCGTTCCGTACGTCCCGGCCTGCCGTCAAATTTTATTTTAAACGGATGGCCTGCTTTAAAAATAAACGGTGTCCGTTTGAACTTCTTCATATTTTTCCAAACATGCTGACCTCCGTAGTGCGCAATAGGCAGTATCGGTATGCCGGTACTCAGGGCAAGCTGTACAATTCCCGCCTTGGCTTTTTGGAGAATCCCATCCGTACTTCTTGTTCCTTCCGGAGAAATAGCAACAAATGATCCCTCATCAATAGCCTTGCGTACCTGAGCAAAAGCTGTGTTATAGGAACCGTTCCTTTCAATGGGGATCGCTTTGTAGGTGTTAAAAAGAAACGAAAAAAGCGGATTTTTCCATGTCTCCGATTTTACAAGACCTGTAAGATACAAGGGATAACTGTGCGTTACAAGGATAGGCACTTCAAGAAAATTGATATGATTGAACACAACAATCAGCGGCTTTGATTTTGAGAGGATTCCCATATACTCGGTGCTGTCAATTTTGCAGATTGTATCAAAAATCCCCTTGAGTACTTTGTTTACAACAGCACGCCGGAAGTTCATTTTTCATGCTCCGATAAGCCTGAGCACGCCAGGCCTGCAATTTATTTCGAGTTCTTTTCCATCATAGCAGAGCGTCTCGCCGTCCGCGTGAGCGGCCATTCCGCCTTCCAATGCCTTTAAATGGAAATGAACCGCCCTGCCGGTGCTGACTTCCTCACATTCACCCTGCGTCCCTTTTGTGTATCTGGCAACAAGCTGAATTAGACGCAGGCGGCTCTTAGGGTGATGTACCGTACAGAAATCAAACTTCCCATCATCCAGCAGCGCGTCCGGTCCCATGTAAAAACTGCCGCCCATGCGCCTGCCGTTCATAACCGAAAAAATCGCCGCGGGAAGCGTTATCTCCTCGTCATCATACCGTACTTGCAGCACCGGCGGAGGATCGTAGCGGACAATGTTCTTTATCGCGCCAAAGGCATAGGCAATGCCCGAATGAACGTGTTTCATCTTTGCGGCATCAAAGCCGACCTTCGTATCAAACCCAATGCCTACGCCGTTGACAAAATAACGGCCTTCGGGAAAAAAGCCGCCCTTGACAAATCCCGCGTCAAGAGATCGAACTTTCCGCCGAACAAGCATTTCGAGCGCTTTTTCCGTATCAGTGGGGATATTCGGAGTGGACGAAAAATCATTTCCCCTGCCAATGGGGAGAATGCCCAAAATCGGCGGCGCCGATAACATCGAAGTTCTGGTTAAAAGACCGTTAATCACCTCATTACAGGTTCCGTCTCCGCCTGCCGCCGTAACAACATCATCATCTAAAAGCGGCAGATTCCTTGCAATTTCTATCGCCTCGCCCGGTCTCTTTGTGAAAAAGATTTCAAATTTTTCTCCCCGTTCTTTCAGGAATTCTTCGATTTTTGGGGATTGTTTTGCAGCTTTTCCTTTTCCAGCCGCCGGGTTAAGGATAATCCATATTTTACCGGATGTTATCATTATCCGTTAATATTATCACGCATTGAAAGAAGTAACAAGTCACGTATTGATATTAAACTTGACAATTTTGCTTTCTTATACCAGACTTAATATATCAGCTTTTCATTATTGTTTTTTGGAGGAAACATGAAGAAAATTATTTTGGTACTTTTTATATTAGTACTCACGGCAACTTTTGTTTTTGGACGCGGCGGCAGAGAAGACGCGGCTCCCTCGGCTCCGGCTGCACCCGCGGTAGAGATGACTCACGATGAACTTGTCGCGGCGGCAAAGGCCGAAGGCAAGGTTGTGGTATATTCCACCACGTCACGCATCGCTAACGCGGCGACAGCGTTCGAGGCTCTTTACGGCATCACGGTAGAACATTCCAACCTTAACGACGGGGCGCTCATCCAAAAAGTAAGTACCGAAGTCGGCGGAAGAATTCAAGGCGCGGATTTTGTCATTTCACAGGATTCCGGACGCGTGTTCGGTCAGCTTCTCGCGACAAATTACCTTGTAAATTATGTGCCGCCCACTCTCAAGGATCTCATTCCTGCGCAGTATCAGAACCCGCTTGTGTTCCAGCTTGTTAACAAAGTGTTCATCTTTAACAACGAAAAGACACAGACGCCGGTGATCAACAATGTGTGGGAAGTTGCCGATCCCAAATGGAGGGGGCTTATCCAGTTCAAGGATCCCAACGGCGAAGGGGTCAACATGAATTTCCTTACGATGCTCACTTCTCCTGAATGGGCCGCGAAGCTGGAAAAAGCGTATGAAGACCATTACGGCCGCAAGATTGTGCTGACCACCAAAAATGCGGGTTATGAATGGATTAAGGCTTTCTTCGGCAACGGCCTTGTGCTTGGCAACAGCGACACGACCATTTCCGAAAATATCGGCATTAAGGGACAGCCCGCCACTACGATGGGACTTTTTGTGTATTCAAAGAGCCGTTTTGAGGCGACCAAAGATCTTGCGCTCCAGCCCATGACCGACATCGAACCCTTCTCCGGCTTTATCTATCCGCTCTTTGTGAGTCTTACCGCAAACGCGGCACACCCCAACGCGGCCAAGCTCTTCATCGAATACCTTATGACCCCGGAAGGCTTCGCGCCCTGGGCGAGAGACGTGGGTGCTTATTCCCCGAATCCGAACGTAAAGGTGAATGCGGGAGACCATCCGGTTTCCTTCTGGGAGCCCCGCTTAGTTCCCGAAGATCCGCAGTTCATCTTTGAACACCGCGCGGAAGTGGAAGAATTTGTAAACAGTATCGCATATAAATAACGGATTTCCGGCCTGATCGTTCTGGGCGGTCAGGTTGGGACTGTTCTCAATACAAGATTTGTGTCTACAAGCGTTTTTATTTAGGGCGCATCCGGCCGTTAAAAGTATTGTCATTAAAAATGACACATATTTTTGCGGCCGGACCGGGCTATCCGCTCCAAGTCCTCGCCTGACCACCAAGTGTTAGCGGTCAAGCTCCGGGCTTTCCGCTTCTATCCCTTGCGCGTTGGATTGTGCGCTGCCTGGACACACAATCTTTTGCAATACGTTCCCTGGTGGTTAAAATGACTATAGCAAATCAGTTGCGGGTTTTCTTTCGGAAACCCCACAATATTATTCTGGTAGTTCTTGCGGCCGCGTTGAGCTTTCTGACGCTCTTTCCCCTCCTTTCGCTCATGCGCGATACGGTTGTCGTGCACGCGCCGGAAGTAATGGCGGTAAGAGGCGTACCGATTGGCGGCTTCACTTCCTACCACTGGAAAAAAGTGTTCTTTGACGGCGTAAACAGCCTCAACATCTTTTTCCAGCCTTTCTGGAACACGATCTACACATCGCTGTGGGCGTGTTTTGTTTCAATCCTGCTCGGCGGCGGGGTCGCGTGGCTTATCACGCGGAGCGACATCAAGTGGAAGAGTTTTATTTCCATCGTGTTTATCTTTCCTTATATGATGCCGTCGTGGACACTGGCGATGGCGTGGCGGAATTTCTTCCGTAACCGTCTTATCGGCGGCGCGGAGGGGCTTTTTACCGCGCTTACGGGCATTGAAACGCCCAACTGGTTCGCTTACGGCGCGTTTCCCATCATCATTGTGCTGGGGCTTCACTACGCGCCGTTCGCTTACATTTTGATTGGCGGAATACTGCGCAATATGGACGCGAATTTGGAAGAAGCGGCGGTAATTCTTAAGGCGTCGCGGCTCAAGATATTCGCGCGCATTACCTTCCCGATAGTGATGCCGGCAATACTTTCCACTTTCCTCCTTGTATTTTCAAGCTGCATGAGCGCATTCGCGGTGCCCGCTTTTCTGGGGCTGCCGGTACGTTTTCAGGTGCTTACCACCCAACTCTACCGCACGCTCAACGGGCTTAACCCTGGTTACGGCTACATCATGGCGCTGGTGATGATCGTTCTTGGTACGGGCATACTGCTGTTCCAGCAATGGTTTGTGGGAAAGCGGCGTTCTTTTACCACGGTTACCGGCAAGAGTTCCAACATCGCGCTTGTGCGGCTTAAGGGCGCGCGGCTTCCGGTGTCGCTGTTTCTTCTGCTGCTTGTGGGTCTTATCGCCATTCTGCCGCTTATAACTTTTGCGGTTGAGTCCTTTATCATGGCGCCCGGAAAATATTCTCTTGATAACTTTACGCTCCAGTTCTGGGCGGGAGAAGGCCGCGAGGACATCGGCGGCGGCGAACCGGGTATACTCCGTAACCGGTATATTTACCTCGGCCTTTGGAACAGTCTGCGCCTTTCCGTGGTCGTGGCGTTCTTGTCCGGCACTATCGGGGCACTGGCAGGTTACGCGATTGTGCGGAAGCGCGGTTCAAAACTTTCTTCGTATGTGAACAATCTCGCGTTCTTCCCCTACCTGATGCCGGCAATGGCTTTCGGCGTTATTTACCTTTCCATGTTCGCAAAGCCTGTGCTTTTTATTCCGTCATTGTACGGCTCGTTCGCGCTACTTGTGCTCGTGGGCACGGTAAAGTATCTGCCCTTCGCCTCCCGCTCCGGCATGAATGCCATGCTCCAGCTTTCGGGCGAAATCGAGGAAGCCGCGCTTATTATGGGGGTTCCGTGGTGGAAGCGCATGACGCGGGTTATCTTCCCCATACAAAAGTCGGTATTCCTTTCGGGCTACCTTTTGCCCTTTATTTCCTGCATGAGGGAACTTTCCCTCTTTGTTTTGCTCATCGTTCCGTCTACGCGGATACTGACAACCATGCTGTTCCAGTACAATGAAAAAGGATGGAGCCAATACGCGAACGCAATCAATTTAATGATTATCGTAATTGTTCTTGTGTTCAACACGATCATTAACAAGCTCACAGGCGCGTCAATAGATAAGGGAATCGGAGGATGATATGCCCGAAATAATTCTTGAAAAAGTAACCAAACGCTTCGGTAAATTTACCGCGGTGGATAAACTCGACCTTGTTATAGCGGACGGCGGTTTTGTCACGCTGCTTGGTCCTTCCGGCTGCGGCAAGACAACCACGCTCCGCATGATTGCCGGCCTTGAAAGCCCCACCGAAGGGGAAATCTATATCGACGGCAAGCCGGTGTATTCTTCCTCAAAGGGAATCGACATTTCGCCGAATAAACGGGATGTGGGCTTTCTCTTTCAGAACTACGCACTCTGGCCCCACATGACCGTGGAGCAAAATATCGGCTTCGGCCTTGAAAACCTTAAGTGGGACAAGCGGAAGATACAGGCAAGAGTGGACGAATTGTTGACCACGCTCAAAATTGAGACGCTGGGTAAACGCTACCCCGCGGAGCTTTCGGGCGGTCAGCAGCAGCGGGTCGCCATCGCGCGGACGCTCGCCACCGGCCCCCGCGTGCTTTTCATGGACGAACCGCTTTCCAACCTTGACGCAAAACTGCGTACGGAAATGCGTTCCGAGCTGAAACGGCTCCACACCGAAACCGACTCCACCTTTGTGTACGTCACCCACGATCAGCTCGAGGCCATGACCCTTTCCACAAAGACCTGTCTCATGAAGGAAGGGATCGTTCAGCAGTATGCCCCGCCGCTTGAAGTGTACAACAGAACCTTTTTGCCGCGGATTTTGTGGGAAGCCCCACCATGAACTTTATTCAAGCATCGGCGCGCGGAGGAACCGCACCCGAAATCATTCTGCCTTCCGCCGGCGGAGAATTCGCGTTTACTCCGGTATCCGGGGCAATAAGCGTTCGTGACGGACAAAAGCTGACGCTCGGCATACGTCCCGAATACATCCAGATAAGCCCTTCCGGTTCGACGCCCGCGAAAACATACGCGGCCCTTCCTTCCGGCATGGAAACAATTGTTAAAATTCATCTTGGCGAATTGATACTTACCTCTGTGGTTTTCGGGGCGATAGACTACAAGATCAACACCGAAATCAGAATTGACTTCACCGGAGAGAACTGCATACTCTTTGACGAAAACGGTGTGAACCTTGGACTTGGGAAAGTGAGAGTTCTTTGATAACGATAGAGCTTCATTCCTTTGGATACAAATACGGCGGAGAAAGCGGGGATTTTGTATTTGACGCGCGTTTTCTGCCGAATCCCTACTACCTCGACAGCCTTCGTCCGCTGAGCGGAAAGGACGCGCCCTGTGCCGATTATGTGTTGAGCTCTCCGTCCGGGCAGGAAACCTTCCGCTTGTTAAAGAAGCTTGTCCTCGTTATGGTGCGCGGTTTTTCTGAAAAGGAAGAAGAGCGCCCCGTCCTCAAGGTGTGTATAGGATGCACCGGAGGCAAGCATCGTTCCGTCGCGCTCGTGGAAGCGCTTGCAAATGCCTTCCGCGAAGCCGGGTTCCCCGTGAACATTCGCCACCGCGAAATGGAAGCCGGCCGCTATTAGCGCGTTCTATTCGCTTTAAAAAACAGAAACCGGCGCATGGAGATTTTTCTATTATGCGCCGGTTTCTGTTTCATGGTTACTCTTTAACATCATTCCTAAGGAAACACTGATTTATTCAATCGAGAATAAATCAGTGTATTCTTTAGTGTGATTTTTTGCAGTTTTTCGCCTGTTTTGTAAGAAAAACGAAAAAAATAAAAAATAATAGGGTAATGATGATTAGAGTCAATTTAATTATCATTACCCTAAGAAATCGGAATTTGAATCAGTAGTTATGGTATTGATTCATGCGGTTTCTCTCTTCCTTCTTTTTCGGCTTGGGGAAGATATCTCTGAAAACTTTGCGCTCGCACTGCTTCCTATTTGACATTATGATATTTCGCGATTAGTGTATAACTATCATGACAGATTATCGTTCGATTATAAACGATCCAAAACTAAGCCGGGAAGAACGGCTTGCCGCTTTAAAGACTTTCAGCGAAAGTCTTTCGGAAAACCGTTCTTCTGGGAATTCTAAAGAATTCGGGAATTCTAAAGAATTCGGGAATTCTAAAGAATTCCTTGAAGTGAATAACCATATTCACACGATTTACAGTTTCAGTCCTTATACTCCCGGCATGGCGGCGCTTAAAGCGCGGGAAGCGGGACTTGGGGCGGCGGGTTCTGTTGATCATGATTCCATTGCCGCGGCCGGGGAGATGCACGAAGCCTGCGCCATGCTCAACATGGGAAGCTGTACGGGCTTTGAAGTCCGGGTAAGTTTCAAGGAAGATTCCGAGGGCAGACCCGCTCCCTGGGCAAACCGGAAAATCAATAACCCCGATTCTCTCGGAATTGCTTATATGACCGTTCAGGGAATTCCGGTTTCCGGGATTTCCAAAGCGAATGAATTCCTCCGTCCTTTAAGAGAGGCGCGGCGCGGAAGAACGGCGGTGATGACGGAACAGGCAAACGTCATGCTAAAGGAAGCGGGAATTCCGCTTATCGATTTTCAGATTGATGTTGTGAATCAATCCAAATTTGCCGAAGACGGAGGCATCACCGAGCGCCATCTCCTTGCGGCCTTGGCGGAAAAACTTATCAAACACTTTGGAAAAGGTTCCGGCCTTGTCGAAGGCATTGCGTCAACGTTTTCGGTAAAGCCTCCGCCAAAGATTGCCGCGCTTCTTTCGGATGTGAATAATCCTCATTATCTTTTTGATCTTTTAGGCATTCTCAAATCGGGTTTCCTGCCGCGGATATTTATTCAGCCGGGGCCTGATGAATGTATTCCGGCAAAAAAGGTCTGCGGCTTTGCCGCGTCCATCGGGGCGATTCCTTCTTATGCCTACCTTGGAGATGTGGCGGAATCTCCCACGGGGGATAAAGCGGCGGAACATTTTGAAGATGATTTCCTCGAACCCCTCTTTGATGAACTCGTCAAGACGGGATACCTCGCCGTTACCTACATGCCGCCGCGGAATACGGAAGCCCAATTGAAAAAGGTTCAGCGGCTTTGCAAAGACCGGGGGTTGATGGAAATTTCCGGCGTTGACATTAACAGTTCCCGGCAGTCCTTCAACTGCCCCGAAGTCTTGCAGCCGAGTTTTCATCATCTTATTGATACGACATGGGCGCTCATTGCTCATGAATGGCTCAGTTCCGCCGATGCGGATTTGGGGCTTTTTTCTAGGGACAATCCTTTGGCAGGGGAAAAACTTTCCGTCCGCTTGGCGGTGTACGCGGCGGCGGGCAGGGATTTGGATTTACGGCATCCCGAAGCATCGGGATATGAAATCGCGCTTAAACTGAAACAAGGGAGTTACAAGCTATGAATGAATCATTTAGCAGTATGCTACCGTCGCTTATTAGGGGGCTCTATGTTAATGCCGCGGGAAAGCCTTTCGCGGTAGTTTCCGGCGGGGTGCTTTCGCCTTCTGTCCCGAAGGAAGTTCTTTCAATCAATATTGAAAAGTTCGATAGAACAGATGAAATTGATGAACAGGCTTTAGCCGCGTTTTTCAGCGGTCAATTTTCCGCTTTGAATACCGATGCCTCGGATGGAAAGATAACACTTCCTTCCTGTATCGCGGTCGGTTTGCATGATAATGAAAAAGCCTTGTTTTGGGTTGACGAAGATATTGACGGAGCCCGGCGCCGGATGAACGAAAAAGATGCATCTCCGCTTTTAGTAGAAAATCTTACAGTGAAAAAGTTTCACGCGACTGCAAACGCAAGATCATCCGTAGTCAAAAACAAAATTGCCCTTGTTACGGGAGGCGCCCAGGGCTTTGGCGAAGAAATCGTCCGGGGGCTTGCGGGTTCCGGGGCTTTGGTTTTTATCGCCGATATTAATCTTGCGGGCGCGGAAAAACTGGCTGGAATCATCAACACAGAGGAAGGGAGGACCGCCGCTCTTGCGGTTGCTGTAAATGTGTCCGATGAAACGTCTGTCCGGGAAATGTTTACGTATGTTGAGAAAACAGCCGGGGGCCTTGATCTCTGTATCAGTAACGCCGGAGTGCTTAGAGCCGGAAGCGTGTTGGAGCAGGACCTCAAGGATTTTGAGTTTGTTACGAACATAAACTATACCGGCTTTTTTATTATCTCTAAATTTGCGGGGCTCTTGTTTCGCAGGCAGCATCGAACCGCGCCGAATTGGAAAACCGACATCATTCAGATCAATTCAAAATCCGGCCTGGAAGGTTCCAATAAAAACGGAGCATACGCGGGCGGAAAATTCGGCGGTATAGGATTGGTTGCAAGTTTCGCCCTGGAACTCATTTCTTACAACATCAAGGTGAACGCGGTATGCCCCGGCAATCTTTTAGACGGCCCGCTCTGGTCCGATCCTGAGCGGGGGCTTTTTGTGCAATATTTGAAAAGCGGGAAAGTACCCGGGGCAAAAACCGTCGCCGACGTGAAAGCCTTTTACGAAGCAAAAGTCCCCATGAAACGCGGTTGTACCGGCCCTGACGTTATGCGCGCCGTATTCTATATCGTGGAACAGGAATACGAAACCGGCCAGGCCATACCGGTCACCGGCGGACAGGTGATGCTGCATTAATCGGATTCGGCATAACGCATAAAGGGGAATGATTTGAAGGCTCCGGTATTTTCATAACCTTTCAATCAACCCTTCAACGGCCTTTACATAATCTTCTGTTTTTTTTGCCATATAGCGGATGAACGGATTGTTGACTGTCTTTCCGGCAACTGCTTCCATTTCTTTCTCATTCCGGTAGGTGATGCCCCGGAAAGGATCGGAAAAATCTCTGTCTCTGCTTTTGTACACTTGATCGTTTATCCAACGCTGTGTGTGAATAAGATTGTTTAATTCCCGCTTGAAATCATCCAGCGTGATAGATTCATGTTCCAAAAAGGCCAAGACTGAATAAGCATGTTTCAGTTTATCAAGAGGATATTGTTTTGCCGCGTCCGCGTAAAAAGCATGAATGCCGTTCCAATTATCTATTGCCCCCTCTTTTATTTTTTGCCGGAGAATTTCAATACGGAACGAAGGAATAATTTGTCCGCCGAAATTAACCCAGTCACTGATTCTGCCGTATTCATTCTCTGCCTGCTGCTTTTCTTCATCGGGCGCATTAATACGATCAATCATTTCATCAAAAGTATATGACGGATGTTCTATGAGATAATCCGCCAGGGTTTTATACGAATAATAAAAAAGCATTTTCTTGTAGGATGCAATAGCCCGGTCCGGTTTTAAAATTACCGTTTTTCGTTTGGAACGTTCCAATCCATGCACAGGAAGTATTTCATTGGGAATTGATACATCGGGTTGCCGCATCCAGCCTTTTAACTTTTCCAAGGCTGAGATGATTTCTTCTGCCGTATCGGGAGCAAGATAATTATTTTCGATTCTCTGAATTTTAATTTTTCGTCTGTCGCGGTTTTCACTTTTCCAGGAATTTCTTTCCAGTGCGTACATATTGTACATCCAAAAATAAGCGGGCATTACTTCCAGCCGGTTTTCTTTAATGTTATTACTTACAAGAGAAAAGGGAATGTCGATGTTGAGTTCATAAGGATAAGTGCTTTGTGCGATAAGCGTGAAGCCGGCAAAGCGGCTCGAATGTTTCAAGCTCACCGCAAGGCCGGGCCAGAATCCGCGGCCTGCCCGGATTTCACCGTCGTTTGCCCGGCTGTTATGGTTCGATCCTATTGTGGTTCCCGCGGCCATATTGGACATTCCGCCAATCAAACTTGCGATAAGAAATGAATTGTTGTGGTGCTGTTCATGTACGGGGAACACGAGATTATTTAAAATTTCACAGCATGATACAGTAGAATTGTCACCAAGAACAGAATGGATTAATCTTGCTCCGTATTTTAAATTTGAGTTTCTGCCTATTACGAAACGGACCGCTTTCGCTCCGTAAAAAATACTGCATCCGTAACCGACAATTCCGTTTACGAGTTCCACCCCTTCGCCGATTTGCGTTTGTTCATCTTCCGAAGAAAGAACGGTAATGTTCTTTAATTTGTTTGCGCCTTTAATGTAGGCCGCATTGCCGATTTTTACATCTTTGATAATCTTACAGCTTTTGATCACCGAATCGGAACCGATTGTTCCATACATTCCCCTGCTGCCGCCGTATTGCTGCTGAGTGATTTCTTGTAAGCGCCGGCAAAGTTCTTCGTCATCGCGGTAAGCTGCCCAAAGAAAAGCGTCCGCGGGAATCTGGTCCTCAAAAGGAAGAATTGATCTTCCGCCGGCTTCATTCATCACATCGATCCAAACCCGGACATCTTCGGACTCGCCTTCTTTAACGATTCCGTTTCCAAACTTCGCGTGATCGGTGCATTGCATTTCATCGATGTGGGAAAGTATCACCCTGCTGCCGGTGATGTAATGAGATATATATCCGCAGTCCTGTATCGCCGCGTCATCGCCAATGTCCGATGCAATAATTACGCTGTTGCGGATTCCCGCGGGAATGCAAAAATCGTGATATTTTAAAACGATGCTGCGAAGTTTTCCAATCCTGACGAGGCCGTAAAAGCGCGAGTTCACAATCAATTCGGGATCGAAAGGGTCGCATACAAGAACATCATTCCAGTTAGAAGAAATATTGTGATTCCTGAGCAGGATTTCTTTTTCTTGCTCCGAGAGATTCCGCCAGTTCTGTGAAACAGATTGCGTATTACGAATCCAATATTCGTCCATTCCTTTCGGGATGAAAGATTCATCAATAAAATCATATCCATAACGTTCAGCAGGCAATAAGGTAACACTCATGAAACACTTCCTCTTTGCTGTAAGATTGAGAAACAGGCTTTTTAAAAACTACCTGAATTTGAAGATTGTCTCAAGTATTGTGAAAAGAAAGCAGAAGGGCGGTTAATTTCTTGCCGGTTTATTCGCTCAAAGAATCAAATAACTTCTTAAAAGGAGAATTCTCTTTTTTCAATTCCCGGGAACCCCTTGTTATTTTACAAAGGGATAAGCCTAATTTTCTGGCAACTTCCCGCTGGGGAACTTTATGTTCCAGTTCCTTAACCAACGCCCAACGAGCGGCAATATCGGCACTTTCGGCGGGCGTAAGAAGTCCCTGCAGGAACGACTTAATGAGCAGAGGGTCGTCTACCTTTGCCAAGGCGCGGGAAAGTTCGGAAATGTTTTCGTCAACACGCGGATCGTCTATTGTCATGCAATTAATAGTATATCATGAAAGTTCGCTGAGAGCAAATGCCAGAGCGGAAATATCAATTATATAGAGAACAAAGATTTTAGACTCAATGTAAGCAGTACTGCCTTAGATTCGTGTATCCTGAATAATTTCCAGCAATTCTTTTGGAGTGTTGATTATCCGTTCGGCTCCGGCTTTTTCCAGGACAGAGCGGTCCCGGAATCCCCAGCTTACACCTACAGCGTGGCAGCCTGCGGCTTTTGCGGATTCTATGTCAACTTCGGAATCACCAACAAGAATATTGTCTCTGGGAGCGGAATCGAGCTCGAACAGAATTTCCCAAACCGCCTCCGGATCGGGTTTTCTTGGGACGCCTACTCTTTCTCCAAGTACAAGAGAAAAAGTTCCCGCGGGAAACAATTCCTCGGCGATTCTTTTGGCTAACAGATCGGGTTTATTCGTCAATACCGCCGTTTTTATTTTCAAGCTTTGTAACGCCGTTAAAAGTTCGGGGATTCCCGGATAGGGGCGGGAAAACGCGGCGGGAGCTTCTTCATAATAGCGGAAAGATTTTTCATAGACCGCCTCGACTGTTTCATCGTTCCGGGATTCCGGAGGGAGCGCGTGAAAGCATAGATTCCGCCAGCCCCGGCCGATCATCAATATATAATCATCCTTTTGATGTATCGGAAAATGAAAATCTTCCAACGCGCGATTTACCGCACGGGAAATATCTTCAAGAGTATCGACGAGCGTTCCGTCAAGATCGAATATTACGGATTTAAATTTCATGGATTAAGCATATCGTTTTAAAGATTTTATGCATAGCAACAGAAACGATTGTCTCTTTCTTTATGAAATAGATTATAATTAATGAGAATTGTGGTTTATACAAAAAGGGGGAATTCATGAAAATTGCTTTGCTTGGGGCTGGAGCGATTGCGAAAAAAATGGCGTATACTATCAGTAAAATGAAAACTGCGGAAGCGTATGCTGTAGCGGCCAGGGATTTGACTAGGGCGGAAGAATACGCAAAAACATACGGTTTTAAAAAAGCCTATGGTTCATATGAAGAAATGCTCCGCGATCCGGAAGTTGCGTTGGTGTATATCTCAACACTTATTTCTGATCATTATCAGCATATGAAAATGTGTCTGGAGGCGGGGAAACCGGTGCTTTGTGAAAAAGCGTTCACAGTGAATGCGGTTCAGGCAAAGGAAATAGTACAGTTATCCAAGAAGAAAAATCTTCTTGCCGCGGAAGCTATCTGGACGAGGTACATGCCCATGCGGAAAGTAATCGATGATGCTGCCGCAAGCGGAATTATCGGAAATATTTCCGGACTAACGGCCAATCTTTGCTATCCTGTTTCCGGAAAAGAACGGCTTCAAAGGGCTGATCTGGGCGGAGGAGCTCTGTTGGATATCGGGGTGTATCCTATCAATTTTGCTTTAATGACATTTGGAAAAGATATAAAAAAGATTGATAGTACCGCTATTCTGACGCCTCAAAAAGTTGATCTTTCGGAAAGCATCACATTTACGTATAAAGATAACAGGATTGCTGTACTTCATTCCAGCATGAATACCAACAGTGACAGGCGCGGCATGATTTACGGTGACAAGGGATACATCGAAGTTCTCAATATCAATAATTGTGAAGGGGTGAATGTTTACCTTTGGCAAGATAAAGCTGCAAAATTGATTAAGACTTACAAAACCCCTAAACAGATTACAGGGTTTGAATACCAGGTAGAATCCTGCATGAAAGCAATAAAACAAGGAAAAATTGAATGCCCTGAAATGCCTCATTCTGAAATAATACAGGTGATGGAAATATGTGATCAGTTGAGACAGAGCTGGGGAGTCAAACTCAAGGGAGATGTCAGGGTCGGTAAAAAATAAATTTTGACGAAGATACAAAAAACCGGTTCACCCGATCTTTATTTCTATAAAGAATACGAATGTACCGGTTTTCCGTCAACATGAGATTTCCCAATATTAAAAGGAAATAAACTTTTGAGCCGCACGGGATTCGAACACGTGACCCACGCCTTAAAAGGGCGTTGCTCTACCTACTGAGCTAGCGGCCCATGATTTTCACACTTTACAGAAATATTGCACAAAGGTCAATAGAGATGCGGTTCATTTTTTCAAATATGAAGAACCGCGCGAATTGTTTAAAACGATAGTTTTTTCAAAAGCCGTTCGCGCCTTTGATGCAGTTTGTTTCGGAATGATTCGGTTAAGCATTCTATTTGCAGAAGATCATCAGTGTAGTTCAGTGCCTGAATGCAGTCTTTCAGCCGCCATTCCGCGTCAATTACCATGTTGTTCAATACAGCAGCTCGGAGTGATGACGGAATTTCCATTTCCGAAAGCTCATGCAGAACAGACAAGCCTTCGTCATGAAATCCTTTTTTCATAAGGTCGTAACCGTGAAAGTACATGCATCTGGGATGTTTTCTTTCTACACAAAAGGCCATCAATGTTTCGGTCTGCTTTTTTAAAACAAGATTATCCGGAAAGCAGCGGGAAAAATCACGCCATCGTAAAGCGGCGGCTTCAATATCAAAAAGATGTTTCAGCAAAACATCCAAAGGTTTCGCGGATATTTCCGCCATCAAAGTAAAAAGCGAAGCCAGGCCTTCAATATCTTTTCTGTTATGATCGCAGATAGCGAGCAAGTCGGAAGGGTTTTGGCTGTTCAAAAAGTCAAACCATATTTGAGGCGCGAATGCTCCCGAAATGTCGCCGTTCCGGTCAAGTCCAAGAATCGATACTTCAATTTCCGCTTGAGAACAATTCGGCAGAATCCTTTTCCAAAGACGGCGGGCAGGATGCAGAAGATCGGTTTCATGATATTCAGGCGGCTTTATGCCGTTCATCAGGCAGCGGGTACGGAACAGTTTTGTATCGAAGGTTTTTCCGTTGTAGCTTGCAATAGTTTTATTTGTATCATGTAAAAAAGGAATAACGCTTTCAAGGAAATCCGGCTCCCCGGGATAATCCAGCAAAAGATATTGATCGATCTGTAACAAGTATTTCCGCGGTTCTGCCGCCGGGATAAAAAATCCCAAGGCTGCCAGGAACGCGGCGGTTCCGGCTCCTCCGGAAAGTCCCGTTGTTTCCAAATCGAAAAAAACCAAATCCTCAGGACTGATAATCTTTTTATGAAACTTTAAAAAATCCGGAACGAGAATTTTTATCTCTTCCGGCAGAACCGGAGATAATACAAATATGATATTACTGATAATAGTCCGTTTTAAAACTTTGTATCCTGCCGGAATCCATTCATCTTCAAAGCCGGATGGATGCTCTGTTGTGTTGTTTGGAACATGAGAAGCTGTTACAGGTTTTTCTGCCTGTGTCATGTTTCTGATCCGCTGTAAACGGTTTATAAGACTAGATGCCATGCTCTTTCATTCCGTAATTTCAGAGAGACTTCGGATAAACAATTTTACTCCTGCCTTGTGTTCTCCCGGTCCGACACAGGAAGGACAGCCTTCTTTGCAGGGGCAGTCATCAACTACGCGCTGAATGGTTTTAAATATTTCTTTTACATGAGTTATAAGCGACTCAGCCAAGCCTGTTCCGCCGGGGTACTTATCGTATAAATACAGGGCAGGCAGACCGAAATGAGTATCCCGTACACGGGGAGCAATTCCCAAATCCTTGGGATCGCAGAGCAGATACAGCGGCGCGATTTTTTTCATCAAAGTTCCGGTTCCGCTCAATATCGATCCTATCGCTTCTTCATCAAATTCCCGAAGCGCGTTTCCGGATGCTGTTTCAGGACCAAAAAGAAACGTTAAAGTCCGTGTCTGCATTTCTTCTTCCGGAAGTTCTATCGTACCGAATCCGATATTCTCGTGCGTATGAAATCTAAGTTTTTTGAATTTGGTCACTTGGGTTCGGACGAGTACGTCTCCCAACACCGCGCTGCAGGCGGGAGCAGAATCATCATTTTGAGTTAACAAAAACCGCTCATCTTCCGACAAAACTTTTATGTCGGTTTTTACCAGTCCGTCGGTAAAGTAATTAACATCGGCTTCATTCACAAGGCACTTCCGGTTTTCAATGTCGAGAGATTCTACGAGATATTGTCTGCCCCGGTGAATATACACCGCGTTTTTAAAAATCAGTTCTTTGGCGCTTGGTCTGTCCATCTCGCCTATCACTTGGTTCCGTCCCTGGGTGATGTCAACTATAACAACGTTATCGGCTATAGCTGACCTCAAGCTGATGCCTTCAGCCGGATACGATTGATTTGCCCAAAACCATTTTCCGCCGGTGTGACGAAGAATGCCGTCTTCCTCAAGAAAACCTAACACTTCATCAATATCCTTGCCGAAAGGGTCTTCGCCGTTTTCAATCATTTCATCGCGGAAGGGGAGTTCAAAGGCGGCGCATTTAACATGGTCCGTTAATATATACGGATTCTGCGGATCGAGCCGCCCTTCCTCCGAACCTGTTCCAAAGAACCATTCGGGATTTTGGATGATAAACTGATCCAGCGGGGATGATGTAGCAATAAACACAGAAACGGATACACCGCCCCGCCTTCCGGCCCTTCCGCTTTGCTGCCAGAACGAATTAAATGATCCGGGAAAACCTGCTACAATTGAAGCATCCAATCCTCCGATGTCAATTCCCAGTTCCAGGGCATTTGTTGAAACAACTCCCTGAATCGTTCCTTCCCGAAGACCCTTTTCTATTTCGCGGCGTTCATTGGGAAGAAGCCCTCCGCGGTAAGCCTCAACTTTTATGTGCTGGTTTTCTGTGTAAAGGTTTTTCAAATCTTCGTTAACATAACTTGCCGCGACTTCCGTTTTCACGCGGGAATGGGCAAAGAGAATCGTTTTTATTCCCGCTTTCAAAAAAGCAAGCATCCATCGGCGGCTTTCCGTAACCGAACTGCGGCGGATTCCCTGGACGGCATCAACCAAAGGAGGATTGTATAGCACAACGATTTTTTCACCGCCGGGAGCGCCGTTCTTATTAACAAGCGCGGTTTCCTCACCAATCAATGATTCCGCCAATTCTTTGGGATTTGCAATCGTGGCGGAACAAAGAATGAAGCGGGGATGTGAACCGTAAAAAGCCGCAATACGTTTTAAGCGCCGAATGACATTTGCTACATTGCTTCCGAAAACACCGCGGTACGTATGCGCTTCATCGATAACGATAAATTTTAGGTTGGAAAAAAACTTAATCCATTTGGGATGATTCGGCAAAACTCCGGCATGAAGCATGTCGGGGTTTGAAATGATAATCCTTCCCGTATCCCTCGCCGCGGTTCGGAGCGAATCCGGCGTATCGCCGTCGTATGTGCAAATTTTCACCGGGAGCGCTTCATCGGAAGATTTTACTAATTCGTTCAATTCCGACTGCTGATCCTGGGAAAGGGCTTTTGTGGGAAACAGATACAAAGCCCGCGCTTGTTCATCTTGCAGCAGAGTCTGCATAACAGGAAGATTATAACAAAGCGTCTTCCCCGAAGCCGTGGGCGTAACAACAACGACATTTTTTCCGTTTTGCACCTGCTCCCAAACTTCTCCCTGGTGAGAATAAATTTGAGTTATTCCTTTTGCGCGGAAGGCATCGGCAATTCTCTTGTCTAAATCTTTGGGGAAAGGAACATAGCTTCCGTCTCTGGTTTTTATATGTTTTGTAACCGCGATTCCCCGGAAAAATGCAGGATCGTTGAGAATTGTATTCAGAAGATTTTCGTTATCCATATTGTTTTATGATAACTTCATTAACAGCGAAAAGTATATACCCGGATAATGATACTTTACGCGGAGTACAGCATGTTTTCTTCATGGAGGGAATTCAGAAAACAGGGCTGTCCTTGCTTTGCAGACAGTCCCGTTTCCATAAGCCGTCATTCAACTTTAAATCGGGAAACTTCCTCCATCAGAGTGTCGATACTCTCCCGGTTCTGTACGCACAGATCATTAACGTGATGTACCGCCGTATTGATCTCTTCCGCGCCATGGGCCATCTCGTTTATGCCTCCGGCAATCTCCTGGGTTGTCCTCGCAAGATTTTTACTCTCCTGAATGACTTCCTTTGAACCTTCAAGCATCTTCTGGGAGCCGCCTCTTACCTGTTGGGTGATCTCGTTCACATCACCAACAGCCTCAAGAATCTGCTTGCTACCCGTTCCCTGCTCTTCCATCGCGTTACGGATATTCTGTTCCTGATCCGCCACGGTTTTGACGCCGGTGTCAATGGCCTCAAACTTGTTCAACACATTTTCCGTGGACCGGGTCATCTTGTCGATAGAGCCCTTAATTTTTTTCAGTACCGAACTGATCATCTTGGATTGTTCACTGGAACTTTCCGCCAGCTTGCGGATTTCATCGGCCACCACCGCGAATCCTTTGCCCGCCTCGCCCGCGTGAGCCGCTTCAATAGCGGCGTTCATTGACAGCAGGTTGGTCTGGCTCGCGATGTTTTCCATCACTTCGTTGATCTCCATCAGACCTTCAGAATCGCTTGCAATTTCCTGAATATCCGTTACCACTTCCTGCAGCCCGGTGCGGCCCACATCCGAAGCGGAAGACAATTCATTCACATTTTCCGCATTCTTCATCAGCGTATGGGTCACCGACTGGATGTTTGCCAGCATTTCCTCAATTGCCGATGAAGACCGGGCTACACTGTCCGCCTGTTTTTCCACCTGACCGTTGAGCTTATCGATATTGACCGTGATCTGCTCCATAGTAGCGTTGGTCTCGGTTACGCTGGCGCTCTGGTTGATTACACGGCCCTTGATGTTCTGAATGGAGGTGGTAATTTGATTTATGGACGCGGCAGTACGGGTCATGTCATTAACAAGATCGTTGCTGGTATCGTAAACGGACGCAGACTGTTTTTTGATGACGATAATAAGTTTTTTGATTTTTTCCAGAGTCAGATTAAAGTAATAAGCCATGTCGCCGATTTCGTCTTTACTGGTAACGGTAAGCTGTTTTGTGAGGTTTCCCTCTCCTTCGGATATCTCTTTGAGTATATCCGCCACAGACCGAATAGGCTTTAACAGCATATATTTGCAGCTTAGAATATTTGCGGTAATCGATAATAGTAAAATTACGGCGGCCATGATGACAAGCTGTATAACCTGCTTGGTATTATTCTGATGGATGAGGCTTTCGATTGTTGACATTTCTATGCCGATAAATAAAATACCGATAATTTCCCGGCTGTTCCCCGAAAAAACAGGCTGATATTCGGTAAGATAATTCTTGCCAAGAATAACCGCCTCCCCTGTGTATGTTTTCCCGGAATTTACGGCTCCAAACGCGGCGCTGCCGGATCCCAGAAAGGTATCTACCGCCCGTTTCCCCGATCCGTCTACAATACTGGTACTGATTCGGCGGTAATCATTTTTATCCCGGACAAAAACAGTCGCCGCTATGCCCATATTTGCGGATACCGTATCCACAACCCCATACTGGTAGGCAAGAGGGGTACCATCTTCTCCTGTAAGCTCGCCGTTTTTTAAACTGAGCTGCCCATAGTTCTGATTGAGCAGATATGCGAAATTGACCATATCGCCTTTGAGTTTACTGTTCCCCATAAGGACGGCGGTTTCAAAGCTCGACCGTTCCAAAGAAAGGACGCTGGTTATGGAAAACACCGAAATCGCTATAAGCAGAAAAACGGCAGCTGTCCCTGATAATTTTACGAGCAGCCCTGCGCGTATCTTCTTTGCATCACTTTTGATACTCATTGCATCTCTCCTTACCCATCCGCAAAACTTTAAATTATTGATGATTATCAGCAGATAACATCTCAAAAGTCAAGCAAAAGAACCAGGGAAGCAGCAATATAGTCAATAGAGTTTAGATGTTTTCTTACTGCGTATTTAACATAGCCAAAGATGCCTGAATCCATTCATCAGCGTCTTTTTTGTAGGTACTTTGGACAAGCAAAAACTCAAAAAGAGCTTCTTGAGGATCCTCCGTAAAATAGTAACTTTGGCCTAAATAAAACCGTGCTCTGGCTTCCGCTTGGCTTGTCCGGGGGACTGATAAATATTGATTAAGCTCGTTCTTGGTACTCTGCCAGTCCCTTTTTGTAAATGAACCTTGGACAATCACTTTTAGCGCATAATCCCCGCTGCCGAAACCGGTATCCATATCTTCCGCGAATACCTTGGGATATTTCCGAAATTGCTCCCGGTCTTCATAAGAATGATTTCCGGTGATATCTAAAGCAGCTTTTGCCGCATCCGGACTTAAAGGAACGGGAGCAGGCAGTTCCGGCAGATTATTTAGCCCCGAAACAAGATTATTCGTGGAGATAATCGGCAGGGGCATGGATCGCAGATCGTTTCTCGCTGTTTGCGTGTCCGATGATTTTAAGGGAATTTCTACCGGGTTTCTCGTGGTATTTATTCCCGGTTGAATCCGGATATTCCCCCGGGAAATATCTTCTTCATACACAATTGAATAATAGTAAGGAATGCCCGGCACAGGATAATCAATGAAAGGAGATGTTACGCCGGATTGGACAATAACAGCCCTCAAAAGATCCTGGGGAGTCCGGAGCTCCTCGACACTGCGGTAGAGAACGGGGGTTTTTGCGGTGCCGTCAGTTCTAAAATTGACGGAAACGGCATCCCCATGAACGGACGCCGAAATGGATTCAATTCCGGTAACCGGGGAACGCATCGGAGCTTGAGGCTGCTCCTGAATAACGGACAATTGACCGACAATCCCCTCATGAACCAACACAGTGATAATATTTCCCAAAGGGATGGCTACCTCGTATCTTCTTCCGTTGACATCGCTGCAAACAACAAAATAATGCCAGGTACCAGGTTCTTCTATTTCGTCAATATAAGAACCGGCTCCGTAAGGAACCATCATCGGGGCCGGGGGCAAAGGCGTAAAAGAACTCTCAAAGGGCTGCCTTGAACGGTACACATATACCGGTCCTTTCGCATCCATAGAATCTTTCCAGGTGAGACGGATGAGATTATTTTTTGCCTCAATTGTGAGCCTTGAAACAAAAGGCGCAAACACCGTTTCCTGGGCAACGACAATTCCCTGAGAAAACAAGAGAAACGAAAATATCATCAAAGCGTACAAAAATACCTTTTCTTTCTTCATGTTATATTAATTTTCGGCAAAAATCGGCAAAATTTCAATATAAAGAAGCAATTGCAAGAATTCTTACACAGAGGAGCATTATCGATTTAACAGTTTGACATAATTATTGCTTTTTCGTAACATATATGTATGTTTGTTTCAATTGCGCTGGATGTAGGATCGGAAGAACGGGCAAGAGAACTAGCAAGTCTTTTGGCCCAATACGGGTTTGAGAAGGTACAGAGGGGACTCTGGGAATCGGCTTTTATTTCGCCCCTAACCCTTAACCGGGTCAAGAAAGACCTTGACAGAATGTGTGACGCCTTTGACAGGCTGCGTCTTTTTCAGTTTCCTGTTGACGGAACTCTGGTGTTAACTACGTTAAGGGACAAAAGGTGGAGGCGTCTTGTGGCCCGCGGAGGCAGTGAAAAACCTGCTCCCGCTCAGCCCAAGGTTGTTCAATCCAAAGTTATAAGGAAAAAACCGTCAAAACCGTAAGCTCTTAGTCTTATCACTATTGGAGAAAGTCTTTATACTCAAAGTAAAAGAGGTTATTATGATTTTAAGTGAATTACGCGGACCGATAGAAGAATTGAAGGCCCAAATCCATGACACAAGGAGGCGTCTTTGACGGCGCTGATTTTGGTACAAAAATTGCCGAATTAGAAGCGATGGCCGGTTCTGAGGGTTTTTGGAATGATAGTTCCAGGGCTGAAAAATTGATGGCGGAATTAAAGGCTTTAAAAGCCCACTACGAACCCTGGAAAGACCTCACCGCTGAAATTGATGATCTTGAAGTGCTTCTGGAACTTGCGGAAGACGAAAATGATGAATCCCAGGCCGCCGAAATCGAATCCGGTTTAAAGGACATTCGGTCCAGATATAATAAGCAGAACATCTATGAACTGATGCCCGGCGAAGTTGACCGGAACGGCTGCTTCCTTATGATTCATGCCGGCGCCGGCGGGACTGAAGCCTGCGACTGGGCATCAATGTTATATAGAATGTATATCCGCTGGGCGGAACGCCGGAATTTTTCCATAGAAGAAGTTGATATGCTCGAAGCGGAAGGAGGCATCAAATCCGCCACGGTGCAAATTACGGGTGATTACGCTTACGGTTATCTGAAAGGCGAATCCGGCGTACATCGGCTGGTTCGTATTTCTCCGTTTGATTCCAATGCCCGGCGGCATACTTCCTTTGCGTCGGTGTACCTTTTTCCTGTTATTGATGACTCTATCGAAGTTGATATCCGCCCCGAAGACCTCCGGGTTGATACGTACCGTTCCGGCGGCGCGGGCGGCCAGCATGTGAATAAAACCGACAGCGCGGTACGTATGACGCACCTTCCGACCGGCATTGTGGTTGCCTGCCAAAACGAACGGAGCCAGATAAAGAATCGTGCTACGGCCATGAGCATGCTGAAAGCCCGTTTGTATGAATATTACCGCCAGGAAAAAGAGAAAGAAAACGAACGCTTTGCCCAGGAAAAGAAAGACATATCCTGGGGAAACCAGATTCGTTCTTACGTTTTCCAGCCTTATACAATGGTAAAAGATTACCGGACTAAGGCTGAAATGGGAAATATTGCGTCCGTTATGGACGGAGACATCGATCCCTTCATAGAGGAGTATTTGCGTTTTGCGTGGAAAAACAATAGCTGAAACAAATAGATTTTTCCGCAAAAAATGGTTTGTTTCGGTAATAGTGTGTTTTTTTCTCTGTTGTATGCATCTGCACGCGGGAGGTACGCCGGAAGAAACCGCGGTTAATCCTTTGTATACTACATGGACGCTTTCTATTACTCAATTTGATACATCCGGTTTAACGCCCGCAAATCAGATTATCGGAAACCTTGTCACGAGGAACATTGCTGATCATCTTTCATCCCTTAAAGCGAGAATCCGGTCCCCGGAAGAAATAGCGTACTACACCGAATATGCCTGGAGCGAGGCAAGGGTGAAATCCGCGGAGGCGCTGAGAGTAAAACGGGATGAACGGGACGCGCTGTTATTCAAAGGCGATACAAACTGGACTTATCAAAACAAATTAAAAACAATCGATGAAGCAATAGACGCGTTAGAAGAAAAACACACCCTTGTCGAAGCGGAATATCCCCTTGTTGCGGAACAGCCTGTTTTTTCTCTTTCCAAGCAGAATCTTTCGGGAACCTATCCCTCCGCTCCGGAAAACGGAATGGAATATTCGTTTTGTAAAGATCAAAACAGCGACGCTTTTTTGACCGGCGTTGTTTCAGAATATTATGGACGGATTCTTTTATCTATCAAACTATACACACTGTACAGCCGGTCCTATATCCATGAAGATTTTGTGTTGTTTTCCGTGGATGATCAGCAATCGGCTCTTTCTGAATTATCAAGCCGTTTGCGGGCTGTGCTTTCCGGCATTGAAGGCGCGGCAATCATTGTAAAAGCCGAACCAGAAGACGCTATCATTCTGTTGAATGATATGTACGCGGGCCGCGGAAGTTCAGGGGAAAAATTTATGGATTCGGGAGTCATCGTTGGCGAAGCGTTTGCGGAAGGTTATGAGACAAAAGAATTTCAGATTGATCTTTTCAACGGGGAACTCGCGGAAGTATTTTTCAACTTGCAGCCCATTGCCTATGAAGCTTTTCAGTTGGATACTTTTGATGGTTTGTCTTCATCGGTTTATCTTGGGTCAACTTTTATGGGGACAACTCCGCTCACGCTGCATCTTCCATCGAATCAATATGAATATATTACAATGGAAAATACAAGAGGCGAAGCCGCGTCATTTATTCATAGTGGAACTTCTTCTTCTGCCGTTATAACATTAAGTTTGGAAACAGATGACGAAAGAACGGTAGAAGATTACAGAAAAAAATTCTATGGTGCCTATGGAAGATTCTGGATTTCCCTTCCTTTGGCTTTTCTTGCGTATGGAGTATCGATTTCATCGATAAACGCGTCGAACTATTCCGGAAATTCTGTTATGTATGACAATGCGGTAATAACCCAAAATGTTTTTATTGGGTCCGCGGCAGTCGCCGGAGCTTTTCTGGCGGAAAGTTTGATAAGATTGGGAATATATCTGTATAAATCCAATTCGGCTGATGTGACTACAATTAAATAATGAGGAACGTATGGGATCGGTAAGTTTTGCGGAACGGATTAAACAATTTTTTGGCTTTAAGAATGCTATTTCCGAAGATGTGTTTGATGATTTAGCGGATCTTTTGATAGAAGGCGATTTTGGAGCGGCGGAGGCTTTTCACGTAGTAGAAGAATTACAAAACATCTGCAAAAAAAACAAATTGAGTAATGTAGAAGAAGTCCGGCCGGTTCTTGCGGAACTTTTGGAACAGAAAATTATTTTCAAGAATCCTCCGCTGTTGGATAATGAAAAAATGACGGTGATTCTTCTTTTGGGCGTCAACGGTGTCGGGAAAACTACATCCGCCGCGAAGATCGCAAACATGTATAAAAATAACGGCGTCAAAGTGATTCTCGCGGCGGCTGATACTTTCAGGGCCGCGGCTGTTGATCAGCTTGTTATCCACGGAGAGCGGCTGGGCATCAGGGTTGTAGCACACAAACAGGGCGGCGATCCCGCGGCTGTAATATACGACGCATTGGAGGCCGCAAAAGCCGGAAACGGCAATGCCGGAAACGGCAATGCCGGAAACGGCTACCTTATCGTCGCTGATACCGCGGGAAGGATGCACACAAAAAGCGCTCTTGTGGAAGAACTGAAAAAAATCGACCGTGTTCTGGAATCCAGGGCCGGTGATGCCGATTATTATAAATGGCTTGTTTTGGACAGTACCACAGGGCGGAACGCGCTTGCCCAGGCGGAAATATTTCATGACGCGGTAAAACTTGACGGAGTTATCTTAACAAAATACGATTCCAGCGCGAGAGGCGGAATCGTATTTTCCTTATCGGACGCTCTCAAACTGCCGGTGCTTTTTGTCTGCGACGGGGAAAAATATGAGCATATCAAACCTTTTAATCCTCATGTTTACACAAGAGAATTTCTTGGCCTTGATTAAACGGTGCTTAAAACTTATCGGTCTTGTATTTCTCTTTTTACTTGGAACAAAAATATTTTCGCAGGATTGGTATATTTCAAACGCGGCGGGAATGGCTTTGGAAAAAACATTTTCCCGCGCTGCGCTCCGTGAGGATTATGCTTTAAAGATTGAATACCGCGGGCCGGATCGAATTCCTCCGGAGATTGCCGTTTTTATTGATCCGTCGGCAGTGGTTCCTGAATCATATAACGTAGAACTGCATACGCTTTACAAAGACGCCGGGGAAGAAAGCCGGCGGTGGATTTTCAGGTATCCCAGGGGGAATCCCTGGATTGTAATATCGATTAACGAACAGGCTTCCGGAGGATTTGCCGAATATTATGATGAATCGGATTTGTTAATTCAGGAGGATGCTTTCCAGGGGGAAAATGTCATATCGAACCGTCATAGTTACAACGATGGAGTCCTTTTAAAATCTGAAACCTGGCGGATTCCCCAAAAACGCGGCGAAAATATTTCCAACGGCAGTGAGGAATCCGAAGAATCCGATGAAACAGCAATGCATCTCTGGAGCGATATATATCGTTATGCCAGAACCGGAGCTTTGCGTTCCATAGAAAGAATCTTCCATTCGGATGAAACAGAATCTGTCAGATTTGCGAGATTTCCTCCCTTGGGGCCGGGCTATGAACAGAATTCTTTTGTCAACGCGGTTCCTGCCGTAAGTTCCGATTTAATTTCTGATGTGTTATATTTGATGAGTGATACTGTGGAATATGTGAGAGATAGCAAAGGAAGGATTGTTTCTGAAATACATAAAGACGCGGAGGGTCGTATAACAGGCGAATTAATCAATACATGGTCGGGAGAGAGGCTTGCCTCAATCGCCTGGAATGGGGAAAATGATACACGGCTCGTTGAATATGAATACGATGCACAAGGAAACAGAATAATTGAACGGAATTATCGGGGCGGAATTTTAGAACGTCTGATTCGTACAGAAGAGGATCAAGAAGTGGAAGAATTATATTTGCAAGGGAAATTGAGTCTGCGTGCTATTTGGAAAGACGGACAGAAAATTTCGGAAGAATTTTTTTGGCAAAATTCCAGGAGAATCCCCTGATGCGTTCTGCGAGATGGATTGGGTTTGCCGCTTCCCGTTATCTGCGCTCTAAAAAAAAGGATAAGTCATCATCACCATTGTCTATTCTTGCCGTATTGGGAATAGGAATCGGCGTGTTAGCCCTAACGGTTATTCTTGGGGTGATGAACGGTTTCCAGTTAGGCTTTATCGAAAGTATTTTAGAAGTTTCATCGTATCATATCCGGGTAGAATCTTTTCCCGACGGAGAAGAGGGCGAAGCATTAAAACAAAAAATCCTGTCGATTCCTCAAGTGCGTTCGGCGGTGGAGTTTCAGGAAATACAAGGACTTATCCAGGGAACAAGAAGAGGGCAGCAGATTTCTATCATCCGCGGCATTCCGGAAGATGCCCTTGTCCGGGACGCGGGCATGGCGGAAAAACTTTCATTTGAATCCGGTTCCTTTGATTTATCATCTGATAACTCAATTCTTTTGGGAGCGGAACTTGCTCTGCGGATTGGAGCGGATGTTGGGGATGAAATCAATCTGCTTTCTATATCGGGTTTGTTTCCGGAAGAAGCGGAAACGGCTCAAGCGGATTTTGTTGTGAAAGGAATTTTCCGGACCGGTTTTTATGAATACGATTTAGGCTGGGGCTTCATCAATATTGATCAAGCAGGCCTTATTTCCGGAACCGGCAAAACGCGGACTTTAGGCATTAAATTAACTAACCGCTGGCAGGATGAACAAATCCTGCATGTGATTAAAACCATTCCCGGTTTGGAAACAGCGGACATCACCTCATGGAGGGATTATAACCGGGCTTTCTTCGGCGCTTTAAGAACCGAAAAACTGCTTATGTTTGTTTTGGTGGGGCTTATCTTTATTGTGGTAGGGCTTAATATTTTTCAATCTCAACGGAAAGCTGTTTTAGAACGGCGTGAAGATATTGGCCTCTTGCGTGCTGTAGGCGCAAGCGACATCGGTGTGCGGTTTGTCTTTGCATACAACGGACTCATCATCGGATTTTTGGGTGCCGGAATGGGAATGGCTTTGGGTCTGCTGATCGGGTTTAATATTTCATCATTTTTTACGGGGTTGGAATCCATCGTCAACGGCGCGGTTCATCTTCTTAATGTGATTGTTTCTTCTGTCGGCGGTGCTTCCAGATTAGGAGAAGGAAACTTTGCGATTTTTTCACCGACAGTATTTTATATAAAAGAAATTCCCTGCCGGATTATTCCTTACGAAGCATTGATTATTTTTCTTTTCGGTCTGCTTTCCGCCGCAATTTCTTCGTGGCTCGCTTCCGGAAGAGTAACACGCATTAGACCTGCGGAGGTTTTACGCTATGAATGATGAAATATTGATACACGCCGAACAGGTGGTTAAGACCTATACGTCGGGTTCGGAACATCTTGAAGTTCTTCTTAAAAGTCACGATCTTGCGACGGTAACGGAACATCTTGAAATTCTTAAGGGGCTCAATTTTACGATTCCCCGTTCTTCGAGTGTTTCCATAACCGGGCAGAGCGGCAGCGGGAAAAGTACCTTGCTCAATATTTTAGGAGGTCTTGATCATTGTGATTCAGGTTCGATCAAGGTTGACGGAATGGAAATTTTCGGCCTGTCTGAATCGGCATTGACGCATTACAGAAGCAAGCAGGTAGGATTCATTTTTCAGTTTCATTATTTATTGAAAGATTTTACCGCCTGGGAAAATGTGATGCTTCCGGCTTTTATCGCGGGAATGAAAAAAAAAGACGCGCTTGAAAAAGCGAGAGCCTTGCTGCAGGATGTGCATCTTGATAACCGGCTTCATCACTTTCCGTCGCAGCTTTCCGGCGGTGAAAGGCAGCGGGTCGCTGTAGCGCGCTCTATCGTAAATGATCCTGAGCTGATTTTAGCGGACGAGCCGACAGGAAACCTGGACCCGGGAAACAGCAGTATGGTTGCGGATATGCTGTTTTCGTTCGCGGAGAAACATCATAAAACATTGATTGTTGTTACGCATGACGAAAATATCGCGAAAAGGGCTTCTCTCAGATTCAGGCTGGAATCGGGACTGCTGACTTCCCAAACCAGGGGTGAAGCGTGAAGTCAGGGCCGGTTTTTTTCATCGCTTTTCGTTACTTATTAGGCCGGGCAAAAGAAGGCGGACGCTACCTCCGGGGGGCGGTTGCCGGAATCGCTTTAAGTTTAATTCCCATTGTGGTAACTCTTATTGTTGCCGACGGAATGATTCGCGGCATTACTGACCGTTATATAGAACTTGGAACAGGTCATCTTCAATTATATAATTCTTATAATTCCGAAAATTTAGACAGCTTTGCCGCGGAGTTGGAGCATGTTGGTGGTGTAGCGGGATACTGGAAGGAACGGCAGAGCCTGGGAATCGTGTCGGGGACGAATGGAAAAACCGGCGTCAGCATCCGCGCCGTTGATCCTAAATTTTGGGAAGACGAAGGAAGCAAACGGTATTTAGAAATTGTTGAGGGATCAGCATTTCTGGAGAATGACCGGGAGATTCTTTTGGGAACCGCTCTGGCGGAAAATCTGGGAATCCATGTGGGAGACACTATACGCCTTATGACAGCGCGTGTTATGTCGAATGGTAACACGATACCGAGAATTACGCCTTTAACCGTTAAGGGCATTGTATCTTCCGGCTATCGGGAACTGGACGCGGCCTGGTGCATCATGACCTATTCCATGGGAAGCCAAATCCTTCCCGCGGATATGTCGAACAATCATCTGCTTGTAAAAATTAACCGGCCGTATGAAGACGCGGAGCGGATTTCCGGCGAATTGTTTTCCCGTCTTGGGCCGCAATGTTGGGTGTATACATGGAAGGAACTCCAGCGTTCCCAATACAGTTCCTATGAATCGACGCGGCAGATTTTGATTTTTATCATGGCGTTGATAGTCATGGTCGCGGCGGTGAATGTGTCATCCGCAACATCAATGCTTGCCCTGGAGCGGCAGCGGGACATTGCGGTCCTTAAAGCGTTTGGAACCAGCCCGAAAAGCACGTCGGGGATTTTTCTTTCCGCGTCACTTTTGACAGGCATCTTCGGATCGATATTCGGCATTTCTCTGGGACTCATCATCGGGCGTTTTATCAATGAAATTATTCATGGACTGGAATGGTTCCTAGGAACGGTTTCATCAATATTCGGCGGCGGACAAGTCAAAATCCTTGATCCCGGATATTACCTTGAGGAAATCCCTATCATCATCGATTGGAAAGCGATTGCCGCAATATGTTTTTTCACAATTTTATGTTCGGTTATCGCGTCTTGGCTTCCATCCCGAAGAGCCGGAAAAACATCACCCACAGAACTTTTGCGGAAAAACTAAGTTCTATGTTATAGTATGCGCTGAGCGAGCAATGCACTCTCGGCCATTGCTGAGTATTCCTTGTCTTTTTCAGCTTCTTTTTTTACTTCCTCAATTGCCTGGTTCCGCAATGATTCGTTTGCAGTTCTGAAAGCAGCTTTAATCATTATATTGAGGCTGTCAAGTTTTTCTTTACGCCTTTCCACTAATCCGGCTCTGTTTAATTGTAATTTATCTATGGTGTACTCGCCTCTATCCGAGCCATGCTTCGGAAAAAGAAAATGTCCCAAAAATACAAGATGCTCTTTTGGGTTTTCATCGTAGGGGTTTATAAAAGGCATTGAGTCATCATACTTATTGTTTTTATTGGTATTACAGATCTGACAGCAAAAACCAAGGTTATCCCACGAAAATTCAAGTTCGGGAAATGTTGCTTTGGGTTTAATATGCTCTACATGAGGATAACTGGTTCCTTCAAATTTGCTTTCACAGTACATGCACTTTCCTGATGTTGATTCTTGTAAAGCCGCTTTATTGATAGGATCCTTATAGTTTTCGGCAGCAAGAGCTTCGGGATTGGGACATTCGGGACGAACCAAAGCTATCATTATTGATTCTCCAGTATCTTTACCGTGGATTCGGGAAAATATTCTTCCAGTCCGGCTTTTGTTAATTCTTCTTTTAACGCAGAAAGAGATATATGTTCCGGTTCACTTTTTATGTATTTATTAAGAATCTCAGCAAGATTTTTTTCCGCCCATACGGGCATTACTGTGGGGACGCCTAAATAATCGTGTAATATCTCATTCTGTGATCTTGCCTGAGAGATACTATAGGGTTCCTCTTTTCCCAGATCATACACAACGGTATTCCTGGTTGACATAAGCACAAAAGGCGAATGAGTGGTGACAATAAATTGAATATTAGGAAACGATTCCGTAAAGAAGGGCAATATTAAACGCTGTAATGATACATGAAGATGTGAATCGATCTCGTCGATAAATACCACTCCTTCCAATGCCGCGGGACTCACTTTAAAATATTCCGTCCGCATGAGTAAATCGGCATAGATATCAAAAATCGCCCGATACCCCGCGGAAAGGGTTTGAAAAGTGTATGGCGGTTTATCATCCTGCTGTATCGAAAATTTGTTATTGCTTGAATCAAAAAGTAGTACAGTGGATTCGTCTTCAAATAAATGCTTTAAGTTTTTTTCAAACTCCGCAAACCATGTATCAATTTTTTCAACCAGAGCCTGATCATCATCTTCGGTTATTGCAAAAGAACGCCTCGTCCGCATATTAAGGAGATGCTGTTCCAGTTTGCTTCCAACGTTTTGACCATGCGCCGTTTTTAGATTCTCTTCAATTTCGGTTTGAAGTCCTTGGGCTGTTTTTGCCTCTGTAATATTTGCAAGCCGCTTATCTTCAAAATAGAGAACCACCGCCTGTCTGTCATCATATTTTAATGAAAACTCAACATTATTCGGAATGATGAGCTGTAGTTCATTTTCGATTTTTTCTATTTCATTTTTTCTTAGTGCCACACTCTTTGCGTAATTATCATATTGAGAGGTGCCTTTGGATAATCTTGCCAATGTCTGTGTTAAATGCTGCAAATCCTTTTTTAACCCCGGTAAATCAGCCTGTTTTTTATCAACAATCAACAACACTGTTTTGTCGTAAGCATCACGAATAAACGAAGTCTTCCCGGAACCATTTCCGCCCGTGATAATAAGATTTTTTCCGTTAAGCGGAATATAAACCGATTTATGAGTATGCGGAATTATACCGGTAATACATGCTATATATCCTGCCATATTTATTCCTCTATAAGATTCAAACCGTTCTTCATTATAGCACAGTTTTTGCAGATAAGCGAGGGGCATTTCGCGAATTATCTAGACCACCGTTCAGTAATTCATAAAAAATATCGGAAGATTCTTGAAATAAGCGCTCAATCGGATTAAGGTTAATTATGGTTAGCGTCAAGTTAATCATAGTTAACTGAAGAGGCCGATGTTGTTTAGAGGATTAACCAAACGGGCGCAAAAAATCCTGAAGGTAGATGCCCAAAATGAAGCAAAAAGATTAAATTCGCAGCAGTTGTTTCCGGAGCATATTGTCATGTCTATTCTCAGGGAAGGGAAAGGTACAGCCTGCGATGTTTTGATTTTTCTCAGAATTGACATGGATGAATTCTATTATACTCTTGAAGCGGAACTTCTCAAGAAAATAGAACCGTCGGTTTCTGGGGAGATACAATCTTCAAAACGAACCCGCCGTATGCTTGAAATCGCCGTTGAAGAAGCAAAATATATGGGCAACGAATTGATCGGTACGGAACATTTGATGCTTGCGTCTTTAATGGAACGGGTTTCTTCTGTTACCGACTACTTGAATCGGCGAGGGGTTACATCGGATGCGTTTAAGGTTGTTTTACAGATAATGTTCCCTAAGCGGCAAAGTAATTCCGCTCAGACGGCTGAGGAATTTTATTCTTTTGAAGAATATGCTGTTTATGATCACAAGCTCCAAAAGAATCCGGAAATGATGGTATCCTCTTACTCCGCAAAGGTGTTCCATTCCGGACAGCGGGAAAAGATTCTTTCAACTCCGACCTTGGATGAGTTTACAAGAGATTTAACCGCCCTTGCCAGGGAAGGGAAGCTGGATCCCGTAATCGGAAGAACGAATGAAATTAACCGGGCTGTCCGTATTTTGGCGAGAAGAACGAAAAATAACCCTCTTTTGGTCGGAGAGCCCGGCGTCGGGAAAACGGCGATTGTGGAAGGAATTGCTTATATTCTTTCGGGCGATGATGCTCCTCCGCTTCTTACGGGCCGCAGAATTTTATCGCTTGACCTTGGTTCTGTTGTAGCAGGCACCAAATACCGCGGAGAATTTGAAGAACGGCTCAAGAATATGATGAAGGAAATTGCGCTTGCGGGAAATATCATTTTATTTATTGATGAGATTCATACGCTTATCGGAGCAGGAGGGGCGGAAGGAACGATTGATGCATCGAACATGCTGAAGCCTGCTTTGTCCAGGGGAGACATTCAATGTATTGGCGCGTCTACATTACGGGAATACCGGAAACATTTTGAAAAGGACGCGGCCCTGGACCGGCGTTTCCAAACCATTATTGTTGATGAGCCGGATTTTGATGAAACCATCGCGATTCTTAAAGGCATTAAAACCCGGTATGAAAAATTTCATGGTGTTAAATATACCGATGAAGCGGTTTTTGCCGCGGCGGGTTTGGCTGAACGTTACATTACAGAGCGGACTATGCCCGATAAAGTTATCGATATTCTCGATGAAGCCGGCGCCATGAGGAAACTTGACTATCGGACAGCATCGCGGCGGGATTCGCCGGCAGCTTCATTGAATGTTCCATACATCGCTGTTACTGAAGACGATGTCAGGAAAGTGGTTTCTGAAAGTACCGGCATTCCTGTAACGCGTTTGCGGGAACAGGAGTCGAAGCGCTTGGTCCGGATTGAGCATGAACTGCATAAAACGATTGTCGGCCAGGATGAAGCCATCAGCAGGATTGCGGCGTCGGTAAGGCGTTCCCGTTCCGGAATCTCTTCTCCCGAAAGACCTATGGGTTCTTTTATTTTTCTTGGTCCCACGGGAGTCGGAAAAACACTTTTGGCAAAGGCCTTGGCGGAATATCTTTTCGGGACAAAAGAAGCTCTTGTCAGAATCGATATGTCGGATTTTATGGAAAAACATAACGTGTCCCGCCTGGTTGGCGCTCCTCCGGGCTATGTCGGTTATGAAGAAGGCGGAATCCTCACCGAACAAATTCGGCGGAATCCTTACCGGGTTATTTTATTTGATGAAATCGAAAAAGCCCACCGCGATGTTTTCAATCTTCTTCTGCAAGTATTGGAAGAAGGCGAACTAAAGGATAATTTGGGACACACGGTAAGTTTCAGGAATACCGTTATTATTATGACGAGCAACGCGGGAGCGAGAGAAATAACGATGGATATGCGCATCGGTTTTAAGAGTAGCAGCGAAATGATGAATACCGAAGAAATCCGCGCCGCGGCCCTTACGGAACTCAAGAAGTTGTTTAATCCCGAATTCATCAATCGTGTGGATGATGTAGTAGTGTTTCACGCTCTTGATCAAAAGCAGATTGAAGCCATTCTTGATTTACAGCTTGAAGATTTATACCGGCGCGTCTCCGGTCAGGGATACATGCTGAAAGTTTCCCATTCGGCGAAACGCTTTTTGATGGAAAAAGGCTGGGATCCCAAATATGGAGCCCGCCCTATGAGAAGATGCATCCAAAAAGAACTGGAAGATCCATTATCGGTCTTATTTTTGGAAGCCGCGTATCACGCGGGATGCGTCTTTCATGCCGTTGTCCGAAACGGGAAAATTCATATCCGGTACAAAGACGCTGAGCAGGTAACAATGAGCAGCGGGCAGGTAACCGTTAACAGTGAGCAAGTAACGGTCAGCACTTAGTTTGGAGCGTTGAACATGAACAACATACCGCAATTATACAGGGAATGGCAGTCTTTACAGCCGCTCAGCGAACAAAAAGAACGGGACATACGCCAGCAATTCTTGGTAGACTTCAACTACAATTCCAATCATCTGGAAGGCAATACGCTCACTTATGGCCAGACCAAGATGCTCCTGCTTTTTGGCGGTACTATGGGCAGTGCAAAAATGCAGGATTATGAGGAAATGAAAGCTCATAATATCGGTCTTGAATGGATGAAATCGACAGCCCGGGATAAGGACAAAATGCTGTCTGAAATGTTTATCCGTGAGTTAAACAGAATAATTCTCGTTCGTGATTTTTACAAAACCAGCCGTGACGGCGATTATCGTTACAAAATACATGTCGGCGTGTATAAAACACGTCTCAATTCGGTAATCACGTCCACCGGTGAACTATTTGACTATGCGTCTCCCGAAGAAACGCCGCAATTGATGAGTGATCTGGTGCGCTGGTACCGCGGCGAAGAAGAATCAGGAATCATGAAAGCGGAAGAGCTCGCCGCGTTGCTTCATTACCGCTATATCCGCATTCACCCATTTGAAGACGGCAACGGCCGGATTGCCCGGCTTTTGGTAAATTATACCCTTTTGCGGCACAATTACCCTATGATTGTCATCCGCACCGACGACCGTGAACAGTATTTGGACGCTTTGCATCAATGCGATCTGCTCACAGGCAAAATCCCTTACGATGGAGCAAACGCGGCGCTGGAACAAATACAGCCCCTTGTTGACTATATTTCTTCGATTCTGGAAAAGAAACTCACAACACTGATCAAGTTTGCCAAAGGCGAAATTCCAGACTTCATGGAAGCAAAAGATGACCCTGATTTAACCAATACGAATGTCAGTGTAAATGTCAGTCAAAATGTCAGTGTAAAAAACAAAATCATTGAACTGATAACACAGCAGCCATACATTACCGTTAAAGAAATGGCTCAAATATTGTCCGTTACAGAAAGAACAATATATCGACAGCTTGATATTCTTAAAACTGAAAACCGAATCGAACGTATTGGCTCCGACAAAACGGGACACTGGAAAATCAAGCAACAAACACCAAGCAGGTAACAAAGAAATGAAGCATTACTAATTGTTACCTGCTAATTTCTCGTTTTGTTACTCGCTATTGTTTTTCGAAAAGATAGCTGAAAGCAGACATCGTACCGTCTTGATGTATTGCAATTGGACCATCCGTTTGATCATTTACTGAATCTCCAATCTCATAATCATAATCAAAGAATCCATCCGTTGCTGTTACTTTTCCGTCAAAGCCATAGATAGTATCTACTGTGTCAAGAAATAATTTTATATCATCTAATTCAGCAAGATAAGGGTCAAGGACGGATTCATCTTGTAAATTCAATGTGTCAATAAGCGCATCCAAGGTATCATCGAGAATTGCGTTAACAATATCATCAAGATCACTCTCTGTAATTCCTAATGGAGCAAGGTTTGCCTCATAAGCATCCAGTAATGATGAAATTCCCGCTTTTAAATACACCTTCTTACTTATCGTTGCGAATCTAAGGTCGCCTACAGTAAATGTTGAGTCTGGCGGTCCATACATAGTAAATGTGAAAGTTGTGTCGGTAAGAACTACTTTACCGGTACCAGCAACATCTTCCCATGTACCCTGTAATGCGGCTGGTACGGAAGGTGGTCCTTCAGCCTGACCTTCTTCTGCTTCTGCTACATTTGAAATTGCGGCAGTGGCGACTCCATTGCTAAAGATTACGGGGTATATTTCTCCAGCATATACTCCTCCCTTGGCAATATCATTTTCGGGAGAAAAAATTGAATCTCTAAAAATATACGCATAAAACCCTGCCCAATTACTTCCGTTGTAAGATTTCAATTCTGGAGTTTCGTCATCTTCATGTATCACTTTCCAAACATTCAGTACAGCTTGACCGCTGACAATTTTTGTGCCGGTGAAAGTTTCTTTTGAAATATTTATCCCTCTACCGGCGAAGAGCATCTCTTCATCATTCGTCGCGCCCTGAGCAATAATATAATAGCCATTATAAGCATCAAGACCGGTAACGGTTAATCTGCCGCTGGTAGACGGAGCTTCATTGTCACCATCCGGATCCTTCGGGGTGATACCTCCGCATCCAACCGCGAGCAATACGATCATTACCGTAATAATAATCCCGAATACTTTGAACATGTTCTTCATACATCGTTCCTTTTCATACACGCCCTTTACCCTTGGCAAAGTTTTACCTCAAAAGGGCTAATTTGGGTTAAGCTCCCTCAAAGGGACCTTGATATCACGAAGCCAAAAGACTGAATATCAAAAATGAGAAAAGAAAAAGTGAAAAAAAGCTATTAGCGACTTGATAAAGACAAAAGACCAGTCACACAATTTGCTTGCTTGAACAATGAAAAGAGAAGATTAAATCTTTTCATGGCGATAGTATATCAACAAAGAACAAAAAACGCAAGAATTTTTTCAGATTCAAACATTTTTTTCGAGGGCTTTTGGAGATGAAAAAGAAGCAAAAAAGTAATGGGCAAATAAGTGAGCCTCTTGCAAAAACCGCGAACCTACGGTTTGGGTTAGTTTTGCAATTGCCTCAAGTGATAATGAGTAAAAAACAGGTTTTCTCTTTGTTCACCGCCTTTTTGTCTTCTCTTTTATATTACCGTTCCCGGATACAACACCGCGTTTTTGGGAATGACGATAATTCCGTCCACAATGTGATAGTTTCCGTAATCGCCGTCAACACGGCTAATATCGTCTATACCGATTCTGCATCCTTCTCCGATATAAGCGTTCTTGTCGATAATGGCGCCTTTAATGATCGCTCCCTTGCCGATGCCGATATTGGGAATACGGTTATCGGCATTTTGCCTTCGCTGAGCATCGGACTCGTAATAATCGGAACCCATGCAGACAACACCGTTCAGGCTCGCGCCGGACTCGATAATCGTTCGCACTCCGACAATCGAATTGGAAATAGACGCGTTGGTGATGATACAGCCTTCCGCCGCGATAGATTGATTCATATTGCTGAAATTCATCTTGGAAGGGGGCAGATTTCTCATACGCGTATAAATCGGCATCGTTTCGTAATAAAAATCGAACTTGGGAGTCAACGTGGTAAGATCCAGATTCGCTTCATAAAAATTCTTGATGGTTCCAATATCTTCCCAATAACCGTTGAACTGATACGCGTTAACCTTGAGGCGGTTGATGGCCGCCGGAATAATTTCCTTGCCAAAATCGGTAAATTCATTGGCAAGACATTCTTCCATGGCGGCGGCATTGAAAACATAAATTCCCATGGAAGCCAGATAATCAGCTTTTCCGTTTTTTTCAGTCTTTAGTTCCTGGGGAATCTTGAAATCTGAAATATCTTTCGTAGACCCCGGTTTTTCCATAAACTCGACAATATCATTGTTTTTATTTGCCTTGAGAATTCCCAACTGACTGGCATCATCACGGGTAACATTCGTACAGGCAATAGTAATCGCGGCGCCTGATTTTTTATGCTGATCAAGCAAATCCTGTAAATCCATCCGGTAAAGCTGATCTCCCGAAAGGATAAGATAATAATCAGGATTTTGGGTACGGAAATGAACGAAGTTTTTTCTTACCGCGTCGGCAGTACCTTCATACCAGCCGGAATGTTCAAAGGTTTGTTCGGCAGCAAGGATTTCGACAAAGCCCTTGGAAAAAGAATCAAAGGTGTAGGCTTGTGAAAGGTGCAGATGCAGAGACGCGGAATTGAACTGCGTTAAAATATAAATTTGACGAAGATTGGCATTAATGCAGTTTGAAATAGGAATATCCACCAGACGATATTTTCCTCCAAACGGTACCGCCGGTTTCGCCCTAGCCTGAGTAAGAGGAAAAAGCCTCGTCCCCTTTCCGCCGCCTAACACGATTGATAACACCTCTGTCATAGCTTCCTCCATTAGGTCGAACTAAAGTTCTATTCTTACCTATTATAGGAATGATTTTGCAGTTTGTCGATACTCAAGCTCAAAGTTTTTTTCCAGTCAATACATTAAATCGTTTTTTATTCGTGTGTAAATAAATATATATGCAATTTTTCTTCGAGTATTGCATAATCATACATTTTTTGATAACATAAAAATCCGAGGTTATTATGATTGTCATGAAATTTGGAGGGTCGAGTGTCGCAAACGCGGAACGGCTCCGGAACATAGCAAATATTGTAAAAGAGTATCTTCCCCAAAAACCGGTTTTGGTTTTTTCCGCGATGGGAGATACTACGGATCACCTGCTTGAAGCCTCTGTTTCGGCTTTAACAACGGGAAAATTTTCCATCAAAAAGATAGAAGAGGTTCACACGAAGGCGATTGCGGAACTGGGGTTAAAAAAATCGGTTCAGGATGAAGTGCTGGCTTTATTGGAAGAATTACACAATCTTCTGTCGGGAATTGCTTTGATTAAAGAGCTTACCGGCAGGACGAAGGATTATCTTGTATCATTCGGCGAGCGGCTTTCGGTAAGAATCGCGGCGGCCTATTTCAACAGTTTGAAGATAAAAGCGGAAGCGATGGATGCCTGGGACGCGGGCTTTGTGTCGGACTCAAACTTTACATCCGCCGAAGTGTTAAAGGAAAGCTGGGAAGCGATTCCTTCGATACTTGTTCCGCTTACAGAAAAAGGCGTTCTTCCTGTGGTTACCGGTTTTATCGCAAAAAACAAGGATGGTAATATTACGACATTGGGCCGCGGCGGTTCCGATTTAAGCGCTACGACTATTGCGGCCGCCTGCAAGGCCGAAGAAGTTCAGGTTTGGAAAGATGTTGACGGAATCCTTACGGCTGATCCCCGCATTGTGAAAAACGCGCAGCCGGTGGAAACCGTTACTTACGAGGAAGCCTCCGAGCTTGCGTATTTTGGAGCCCAGGTGCTGCATCCGCGGGCAATGCAGCCCTGCATCAAGACAGGAACGCCGGTGCTGGTGAAAAACTCGTATAATCCGAAAGCGAAGGGAACGAGAATTGTATCGTCTTTGGGAAAGAGGCTTCGTCCGGTTCAGGCCATCACATCGAAGAAGAATGTTATTTTGGTTGATATTGTGTCCACGAGAATGCTTGGGCAGTCGGGCTTTTTGGAAAGCGTTTTTGCCGGGTTTGCGGAACACAAGATTTCTGTCGATATGGTAGCCACGAGCGAAGTATCGTTATCGCTCACTTTAGACGCCGCTCACGATTTGGCCGCGCTGAAAAAAGATCTTTCAAAAATCGCCAACGTGGAAATAAAAAAAGATAAAGCTATCGTAACGATTATCGGTGATGTGCAAAAATCTTCCGAGATTCTTTCGCGCAGTTTTGGTGTCTGCGCCGATATGGGTATTCAAGTACAGATGGTTTCCCAGGGAGCGAGCAAGGTAAACATCAGTTTTATTGTAAATGATAAAGACGCTCCGGAAATCGTTAAGGCGCTGCATACCAATTTTTTTGAAGAAGGCCAAAAGTGAGGATCGGATTAGTCGGATACGGAAAAATGGGCAGGATGATAGAATCCCTTGCGTTGGAACGGGGCCATTCGATCAGTGCCATTGTTGATCCCTTCACTGACGCGGACAAGAAGTTTCCGTCGGGCGCTCCTCTGTGTAAAGACATCGCGTCGGCCGGGGCTTTGGAAGCGTCGGATGTGGTGATCGAGTTTACCCATCCTTCAACGGTTTTGGATAATATCAAAGCCCTTACCGAAAGAAAACTTCCTGTGGTGGTGGGCACGACGGGCTGGCATGATCATCTTGATGAAGTATCATCCTGGGTTGCAAAATCCGGATCGAGCCTTTTGTGGGCGTCGAACTTTTCGCTGGGCGTGAATCTTTTTTATGAAATCGCCGCTTTTACGGCAAAATTGCTGGACCCTTACGCGGAATACGATGTCGGCGGCTGGGAAGCGCATCATAACAAAAAAGCCGACAGTCCGTCGGGGACGGCCAAAACCTTGGTGGAAACGGTTCTAAAGGAAATGACGCGGAAAAGCAAGGCTGTGTATGAAACGCTGGAACACAGGCCGCCGGCCGCGGAAGAACTGCATTATCCAAGCCTCCGGGTCGGTTCGGTGCCCGGCACCCACAGCCTTTTTTTCGATTCCCCCTCTGACACGATAGAGATTACTCATACCGTCAGGAACCGGGAAGGCCTGGCGTCCGGGGCGATTCAGGCGGCCGAATGGCTTGCCGCGGCGGAGCGGAAAGGCATGTTTACTATGCGGGATGTGCTTAAGACATTGAGCCGGAAGAATTAGCAAAGAGAAAAAGAAAGATCGTCTCATCGGACACACGGAAAGGGGGCTGTTGAAAATCAACAGCCCCTTAGCTCTTTAGCTTGTTGGTTTTTATATGCTTATGGAGCGGTACCGAAGGTCTGAGTGTAGCTGCCGTCAGTAAGCTGTTCTCCCATCATATTTGCATAGCAAACAGAAGGATAAGCACTACCGTATAAATTTACAACGACCGATATACTGTTTGCATTCATCCCGCCATCATTACCGTAGATGATACCGCCGCTCATATTAAAACATGAATCTCTGGAGATATTAACCCCTACATCACAGCCTGCAATCACTCCGCCATACATATAAACATCTGCAGTACCATAATTACTTTGTCCCCGGAGGGTAAGACCGCTGCCGGAGGCATTACGCAATTCGACTCCATCATACAGATATACCGATTTGCGTCCGCCAACTGTTATTAAACTATCGACTTGATTTTTACCATCAATAATGAGAACAGGAACGTTATCTCCTGAAGAATCCCCAAGATACAAGTGGCTTCCTGAATTACCAACATACGGTAACTCAAAGAATGGTCCGGTAAACTCTGCGGCAGGACTGATAGTGAGACCATCGGTTTCTGCTCTAATTGTTATATATTTTGAATAAAGACTGATGGTGCTGGATAACTCAATATCTCTTACAATGGTAATAACATCGTCGTCTGCCGCGTAAACTGCATCTGCAAGAGTCAGATACTTAGTTTCTCCAATCTTGGCTGCGGTTTCAGGCGCTTTTATTACGTTATAACTGATTGTACCCTCCACGACAATATCTTCTGTAATGGTGGGCTGCCAGTTGGAATCTACAAGAACTTCCGCGGGAATGGTGATAGTTACATCGTCTGTGGAAATAGTTGCTGTAGGAATACCTGAAACTTCTATGGAAAGATAGTTTCCGCCAAGCTCATTTTCCAAGGTGTAATCCAATCCTGGAATAGTTTCGCTGAACCAGTCTGAAACATCAGCGCCGGCGGCAAGCGCTTGGCTTGCGGTATTAGCCTCGAAAAGCTCAATAGATATACTCTGTGTACCAGAATCATAACCTATGCCAACAAAACCGTCTCCATCATCATTTGCCAGTGTTGCCGTAATTTCATCTCCATAATTTAAAACTGCACTAGGAGGAGGAGCTTCTGTCAGAACTTCAATCTCTATCACTTTTGCAAAGGTTTTGCCCGCGCTGTCCTCTACTTGCACTCTTATGGAATATGTTTTTGCTTCGGTAAGAGCGGAACTGCCTACCCTAAGAGAACCGCCGTCGTAGTTGTTGGAAATAGTAAAAGAATCATTGTCAGTATCGCCTGTACCGTTGACAAGAGAATAGACAAGTCCTGTACCGATTCCGCCGATAACATTTGTAAAAGAGCCGATAGATGTATTAGCGCTGACCTGGGAACTATTTAGGTAAAAGGAATCATAATAAGAATAGAAATCAAAATCCGTAATGTCTTCGCAGTCAATGTTATAGCTGATGCTTCCTGCTTCCACAGGATATATGTAAAAACTGCCGTTTACATCTTGTAAGGTTCCGACGGGAATAGTAATTTCGGTTTCGGCAGTAGAAATTTCATACGGAGTTCCATATATATTGATACTGATTTCAGTATCCCCTGCTGCGGCAAAAGCATAATAATACAAACCTTCCACTGTCTCGGAGAACCAATCCTCTACATCATCATTGCTAATATTGCTGAATACCGTTGCATTCTCCAAAGTGATGGTAATTCTTTCGTCCACATAAGAATAATACATTCCGGTAATGGTAATGGGACTGCCTGCAATTTCCGCGGAAAGCGCGGCAGGCGGGGCTTCCGCATTAACCAATTCTATTTCGATGTCTTCATCGGCAACGGTTCCGGTAAGCGTATGATTATGAACACCTGCTCTCACGAGGGTGCCGCTTCCCGCTTCAGTAAACTCTATGGCATAAAGATACTTGCCTGCGTCAATATCATAAATCGCCGTAACAGGATTCCCAAATCCTTCGGCCAGAAGTGCGTAAGGTGTATCATTGTAAAAGTCAAAAATCATATCAATAAAGTCTGATGGAAGTACCCAGAATCTCACGTTTGCAAAGTTGGACTCGCCTTCTACGTTTGAAGCATTCAGGGTGAAGGCCGCTTCAGGGCTATATACGCTTTCCAATTCTATTACGATGTCCTCAACAGTAGTAATTCCGGTAAGCTCTTCTTCCCAAACACCTGCTTTTAGCAAGGTACCGCTTCCCGCTCCGGTAAACTCGAAGGCGTAGAGATACATATATGCATGAGTATAATTAATGGCGATAACCGGATCTTCATCAAACATTCCGGCGATGTCGTTGTATGTCATAAGCGTGGTATATTCTTTATCATCGTTATACCAATCGCTTACAAAGAAGCGGACGTTCGCAAAATTGCCTTCGCCGCCTACGTTTGATGCCTTAAGCAAACCGGTCATCTCCGCCTGGTCAATGTTGTACTTGACGCTTCCGCTTACTTCCACAGGATGGATATGAGTACCGCTATTCACATCTGCTAAGTATCCCATAGGAATAGTAATTTCGGCTTGGGCCGCGGAAGTTTCTTCCGGAGTTCCGTATATGTGGATAGTGATCTCATCATCCCCTTCTTCGGCATTGGCTTCATAATACAAACCTTCCACCGTCACGGAGAACCAATCATCTGCGTCATCATAATAAATATTTTCGTATACCGTTCCATTCTCCAAAGTGATGGTAACTATTTCGTCTACCTCAACGCCGCCGTCTCCGGTATTGTTTTCCACGGTTCCGGTAATGGAAACAGGACTGCCTTGAATTGCCGCTGTGGGCGGTTCGGGCGGGGCTTCCGCGTCAACCAATTCTATTACAATGTCTTCATCGGCATCGGTTCCGGTAAGCAATTCATCATGAACTCCCGCTCTTAGCAGAGTGCCGCTTCCCGCTCCGGTGAATTCTAAGGCATAAAGATATCCGTCTTCGTGAATATCCAAAATTGCCGTAACAGGACTCCCAAATTCTTCGGCCAAGAGTGCGTAAGTTGTATCATTGTACAAATTGAAAATTTCATCCATAAAACCTGGAAGTACCCAGAATCTAACATTCGCAAAGTTGGATTCGCCTTCTACGTTTGCGGCACTCAGAGTGAAGGCCGCCAAAGGGGTATACGCTTCTTCCAATTCTATGACAATGTCTTCATCGCCTTTAAGAGAAATAGGCCCGCCATACTTTAACAAGGTACCGCTTCCCGCTCCGGTGAACTCGAAGGCATAAAGATGCATATCCGCGTGAGCATCAGTGATAGCGGTGATAGGACCTTCATCAAACATCGCGGCAATTTCGTTGTATGTCATAAGCGTGGTATATTCTTCATTATCGTCATCCCTATCACTTACAAAGAAGCGGACGTTCGCAAAATTAGATTCGTCGTCTACGTTTGATGCTGTCAGGGTATACAAAAAGGAAACAATAGTTACGTTGACCCGGTAATAGAGTTTTGAATCGTCTTCGGCAGTTACGAGGAATATGAAGAAATCACCGTCTGCAATGGCTTCATCGTCGTATGCTTCCGCGTCTGCAAATAGAGACGTATAGTTTGCGGTATTCTTTGCAAATTTCACGATCTTTGTGATTGATGCTTTAGAATGTGCGGTTGTTCCGTCTGTAACCCCGTCAGCATCAGCAAGGATAGCGACGGTTCCAGGTACTATGTCATTGCCCAGCACCGATTTTGGGGTTCCCAGACCGGCATTTTCTCCTTTGATGGTAATGCCGCTTAACTGTGCGTTATTGCTTTTATCAAAATCGCCAATTGGAGGGGTACATCCCATTATAAAAATGCCGATTAAAGCTGAAAAAATCAACATACAGAACCAAGGGCTTTGTCGTTCAAATTGAAATAATTTTTTCACAATAATCTCCTATTAAATTTCTTTTAGAGAAAATGATACTATGAAAAATAATGGGATATATCTGTAATTTTTGCAGTTGCCGCCTGTAAATTTTACAGGTAGCATAAAATGCAGTCAATTTATCGTTCTTTATAGAATTTAACGAGTAATTCAGCCCGGTTGTGTACACCGAGTTTTCTATAAATATTTTTAACATGAAAATTGACACCCGAATAACTCAGTTTTAACGTATAGGCGATTTCTTTTACCGATAGATTGCTCAGAAGCATGTCAAAAATTTCTTTTTCGCGGGAAGAAAATCCAGACGCAGCCACCGCTTTTTTACGGCGGATTTTTCTTACAATGAAAAAAGATGCAACGGCGGCAGGTATTGTAATAGAAAGAAGCATGATCATCTCACGTTTTTGGATGTCTTTCCTAGAGCTATCCCAATAACCGTCTTCTCCAAAACCGCCGCTTCCGTCTGGAAAAAATGTATAGCTTATGTCATCGTCTTCCCCAACGGTATCATCCCGGTAGAGAACGTAGGACGGATCATCAAATGATTCGACGCGGATACTTACCGCATGTCCGTAATACATCGATTCTCTCATGCCGGTAACAGCAATATTCCGGTAACCTTCCGGAGCGTCTTCACCGTAAATAATGCCTCCTGTTTTTTTAAAAGAAGCCGAGGGCACATCGGCATGAACGCCTCCTCCAATGCGGTAAGCAGTATTGTTCATGATGATGCCGCCTTCCATTGTAAAGAGACCGAAGAATCTCATGAAAACACCGCCGCCGAAGGGTATATGATTTTGCGCGTTATTGAAGTTCCCCCGGATAATTCCTCCTTTCATGATAAATTCCGGCTGAGTTTCCTGACTGCCTTCATCAGTGTAGACACTTACGCCTGCTCCGTTTCGATAAGTGAGAGTACCATCGGTATCATTCTCTGAATAATTATTTTGCAGTATAACCTTGTCGTACATAACATACTTTGAATTTAAGCCGTTTACCGAAACAAGCGGAGCCTTTGCCTTGACAGACGGAGTGTTCAAATAAGCGCCATCAACAATTATGCCGCCTTGCATTGTTTCTTTTCCCAGGCCGAGGCTTGCGTTGTTTCCTTTTACCCAAAACATCGGATATTCAATAAGACTGCTTCCTCTGTGTATTATCCTATCGGCATTGCTCACCAGCCGGATATGTTTTCCGTCGGGAATGATGATGGGATTATCCAGAACTATATCGGCAAGCAGCATAATTTCATCGGGTGATTCGGCGGAAACTCCGTCGGCGGCATTAAAGGCATCATGCAAGGCTGCGTAAAAAATAATCTGCCCGTTTTCGACACGGGAAGCTGACACAGAGGAGCCATCAGCAAAGGAAGAAAAAGAAACCATGACAGCAGAGATCAAGACAATAATAGATTTTTTCAATGCGGTAAGTCCTTTTTTTCATCAAGATGATTGTATCATCTCTTCTTCAATTATTTTTTGAACGTAATGAGTAATTCTGTTCTGCTTTGAACACCAAGTTTGTTGTAAATATTCTTTATGTGAAAATTGACACCGGAATAACTCAACTTTAACGTATAGGCGATTTCTTTTATCGACGCGTCAGTCAAAAGCATATCAAAAATTTCTTTTTCACGGGAAGAAAGTTTGATGCCGGCGTTTGTTATTCTTTCGGTTGATAATGCTTTCATTCGGCGTTTTCTGCTTGTAATGAGAAAGAATCCTACGGCAGCCAGTAACATAACAGAAGGAAGAATGATCGTTACACGTTTCCAGCTTTCTTCCGTATAATTATCCCATTGTTCTCCTTCCCCGAAAACGCCGTCTTCGATTGGCGAACCTATATAACTGAGATCATCGTCTTCGCCAACGGTATCGTTCCGGTATCGTAAACGCGGAATGCCGACCAACGCAATGCTTAACGCGTGACCGTAAAGTTTCGGATCGCTGTATCCGTTTATCGCAGTGTTCCGGTATCCTTCGGGAGCGTCTTCGCCGTAAACAATGCCGCCGGTTTTTTTAAAGGATCCCCGGCTTCCGGTGTGAAAACCTCCGCCGCAAAGGTAGGCTGTATTGTTCATGATGATGCCGCCTTCCATAGTAAAAAGAGCGATGCCCGTAATAGCGACTCCTCCGCCCGCGGGGGCGGCAAGCGTGGTGTTATTGGAATTTCCCCGGATAATTCCGCCCTTCATAATAAATTCAACTTGATTTTCAGGACTGCCTTCATAAGTACGTAAAAATACTCCCGCTCCATTCCGGTAAACGTCAGTACCCTGGGCATCGCCTGCATTGTAATTGTTTTGAAGCGTAACATTATTGTACATAATCAATTTTGCATACTGACCGCTTGCCGCAGCAAGAGGAGCCTTTGCTTCGACAGGCGGAGAATTCAAATAAGCACCATCAACGATTATGCCGCCTTGCATCGTTTCTTTTCCCAGGCTGAGGCTCGCGTTATTTCCTTTTACCCAAAACAGCGGATTTTCAAGATTGGTTCTTCCTCTGTGTATTGTTTTTTCGTCCTTTTCGCTTACAAGCCGGACATGCTGTCCTTCTTCAATAATGATGGGGCTGTCCAAAATACAATCGGCAAGCAGAGTAATTTCATCGGGTAAATCGATAGAAGTTCCGGCAGCGGCTTCAAAGGCTTCGTTTAATGTTGCGTAAAAAAGGGTTTGTCCGTTTTCGGCACGGGAAGCAGCCGAAGATGATTCATCGGCAAAGGCTGTAAACGAAACGGCGGCGGCAAAGATCAGTACAAAAAACAGCAGATGAAGCTTCCTGGTATTTGACAAAGAAAAGAACGGCAATGGCTGCCGATCATTTTGAAATAATTTCATCTCACCCCATCTTACCCCATCTCTAAACGCACATTTTTTGTGACGACTTCAGTATCGAGGGCGGTCCTCATGAACAGGTTGTATTGATATTTTGCCTGGGCGAGAAGCATTTCAGTACCATTTGCAACCTGGCATCCGGCTTTTTGCGCTCTGCATAAGAGGCGGGTCATGGCAGGCTTGTAGATGAGGTCCATGACCATTTCTTTGCCGCTAAAGTCGTATTGTTCCAAAGGATCCGCGTCGGTGTTGGGCTCCATTCCGACGGAAGTTGTCTGGATAATGATGTGTGAAAAATGTTCCATCATATCCATACCTTGATGATCAAAACCGCCCCAAGAAAATCCGTAACGCATTGCCAACTCTTTCGCCCGGAACACAGTCCTGTTTAAAATTAAAGCGCGGCCCTTTAAGCGGAAAATTTCTGCCGCAACGGCACGGGCGGCTCCTCCGGCTCCGATTATCGTAATCCTTTTTCCTCTAAGGCTCTTCAGTCCGGTAAACCGCAAGAGTGCGTCGGAAAAACCGAGGCCGTCCGTGTTATACCCCATCCAGCCTTTCGCGCTTCTGACAATAGTGTTACATGCACCAATATAATCAACTCTTTCGGATCGATTCGATAAATGGGGAATAATCGCTTCCTTGTAAGGAACCGTAACCGATGCTCCTTCCAAATTGATTTCTTCGGCCAGGCGTAAAAAAGAATCCAAGGAATCCGAAGGGAAAGGAATGTACACCGCGTCTTTTGTTTCCTGAGTGAACAAAGCATTGTGAAATGCCGGACTGGAAGACGCGGTGAGGGGATAGCCGACAATGCCGAAGATTTTCGTGTTTTTATTGATCTTCTTAAAACGATATAGTTCGACTAATTCTTTCGGGTTAAGCTGCCCCGGCGCCGCCAAAGACAAGCCGCTTTCATCTGAGACGCTGCTGTATGTTAAATGGGAACCCAGGTAATCCGCGAGAATTCTTGTACTCTCTCCAAAGCGGCCCATGCCGATGAGTATCTTTTTTACATCTTTCGTTTCTCTTGCCGCTTGATAAATCCGCAGCACATCCTCCATAGAATGCGGCATGACGGCAACTTTCGCGATTTCATCCCCGGTGCGGCGCAGTTCCCTGATACATTTAGCTAAATCAAAATCCATGTCCTGAAAGTTGTGAACCGAACGGATAATCTTTGTTCCGAAGGTCCGGGCGGCTTCTTCCAGACTTGGTACGTTAAGATCGGATTCAATATCGATGTAGGCAAAATTCTTCCGTTTGTCTACTTCGGCAAAGGATAAGCCCATCGAAAAAAGCGTGATGCGGGAAGCTTCACCGCCTTGATATTTTCCGCCGTCGATGTCTCTGCGGATAGTCAGTATTACGGGAATTCCCGCCATTTCAGGAAAACGCCGGATATGAAGGCGTTCATTGGGTTCAAGAAAATCAACCCGTAATTCTACAACATCGATGAATTTTCTATATTTTCCCAGGATTTCCAAATTCTTTTCTAAAGTATTTCCTGTTAAACTTACACATATTTTCGCCATACATTCCCCTCAAATAATGGTCAGCACTTAAAAATCGGAACGATAAATAAAAAACGACGCGGCTCCGCCTTCTTCATTCAGATTGATCCGCATCATCATCGGCCAGGCCTGACTCGGAAGCCGGTACAAAAGGTATTGTTCCGCCGCGATTAAAGGCTCTCCCATCGCGGTTTTCACTGTATCGGCACTATCGCCCATCTTTATATTATACACCGATACCGGACAAACCTGCCAAACTCTGTCTTTGAAAATATACACTTCGATAGCGGGATATACAAATACCACATCATCCTGCCATGACTCATTTCCCCGGACCGCATATACCGATTCCGGCATTCCCAGCTCATCATACAACATTGAAAGGGTAAATCCTACATAGGAAGCTGGGTCGATTTCCGCTTCGGAATTACCGCTGTCTTGGGCATGTAAAAAAAGCGGTACAAGCATGAATAAGAGAACAAGCAGCATAGGAAATTTTCCGGAAGAAAAAACTTTCATAATAATGATACTCTACCGGGAGAACGGGTGATCTGCAATAGGGGAATTATATGAATTGTTGAAAATTTGTTATGCTGTCAGCTGATCACTTTTTCGGTTTTACTTTAACGCCCACAAGCCGAACGAGATCGGGAAGTTCACCGTCATTGGCAACGGATCGGTTAAGCCAGCCGCCCTCAATCCCGCAGGCATAACGGTTTTTCCAGGCGGCTTGTATTTCCGGCCGCAAAGTGCCAAGCATCGTTTCTACTTCCCGCGCTCCTTTATCGCTGATAGAAATGGTGCAGCAGAAACCGCCTTCCTCAAAAAACACATACAGCAGCAATGATTTTTTGTGAGTGTAACGAAAACCCCAGCCATACGAGTTCCCAAAAGGAAACTTTATTTCACGGTTCAGTTCGTACCGTTCCCGAAGCATCTCTTCAAAACGCGTAAGGCGCCGCCAGGCGTCATCGCCCATAAACAACTTGACTTGTTCTTCTGCCGGCTGAAGTTTTTCGGTAAATCTTTTTTTCTCATTCTCATATCGAAATTTTTCTGTCATGTAACAACTCCTGTAAAATACGATATCCGCAAAGCGGTAACACAAACTCCTCTGTGTTTTTCAAAATCATTTTATCATACAAAACATGACAACTAAATGTCATGTTTTATTTTTGCAGTTCCCTCTTATGCAACTTTTTTTTGTTTTAAGGGTCTTAATATAACAATGATACATTCAGAAAATATGACCTTGGGTTCTCTTGGGCTGAAAGCTGCCGCGGTCTATAAACAGAAAAAAGCTTTTAGTTTTTTGGGGGAAGAAGGTTTTTACAATACGGTTACGTATGAACAGTTCGGTATAAAGATACGGCAATTGGCTTCGCTCCTTTTACAGATGGGAATTGTTCCCGGAGACAGGGTGATGCTTTTAGCGGAGAATCGTCCGGAATGGCCGTTGGCATACTTTGGGACAGTCTTGTCGGGTGCAATTGTCGTTCCGGTTTTAACTGAGTTTATCGCGGAACATATTTCTACAATTGCCCATCACGCAAATATTTCGGCGATTTTTACAACAGAAAAATATCTTTCAAAATTGGCTGGTGCCGCTATTCCCGATACGGTTCCGGTAATAAGAATAGATACGATGCTGGACGCTCGCGACAAGGATTCTATCATCATATCGATAAACGGAAAAGAAAAATCGTTTCCTCTTCACATGGACAATTCTTTTCCGGAAATAAACCGGGATGACGCGGCATCGATTATTTATACATCGGGGACTGTGGGAAACAGCAAGGGAGTGATGCTTTCTCACAGAAACATTATATCAAACGCGGAATCTTCCAGATGTATTGTTAAGATATATCCCAGGGACCGGGTGCTTTCCGTGATTCCTCTTGCACACACATACGAGTGTACGGTTGGAATGATTATTAGCCTTATGAGCGGAGCGGGAACAAGTTACCTTGACCGTCCTCCGGCTCCCGCGGTTCTTGTTCACGCGGTTCAGCTTATCAGGCCGACTGTCATGCTGACGGTGCCGCTCATTATAGAAAAGATTTATCGGCAAAGAATCAGACCGATTCTGGAATCAAATCCTTTATACAAGTTTCCTTTAACAAGGTTTCTCGCGATGAAAATCGCGGGACGCAAACTTCTTTCGTCATTGGGCGGAGCTGTCCGCTTTTTCGGAATTGGCGGAGCGGCATTAGCGCCTGATGTAGAAAATTTTTTGCATAAGGTTCAATTCCCTTATGCGATTGGATACGGACTTACAGAAACGGCTCCGCTTTTGGCAGGGTCGAAACCGTTCAAAGGAACACTTCGTTCAACGGGAAAGGCGCTGCAAGGAATATCTGTGCGGATTGCGGATGCTGATGGAAAGATCATCGGCGGTGTTGGGTATCCTAAAAAAAGTCCGCCGGACCGGGAAGGAGAAATTCAGGCGAAGGGCCCAAACATCATGCTGGGTTACTATCAGGATGAAGAGAGGACCAGGGAAAGTTTTACTGAAGACGGCTGGTTTAAAACCGGCGACCTTGGCAGCATTGACAAAAAAGGCCGGCTCTATATTAAAGGCCGTTCCAAGGCCTTAATCCTGGGACCATCGGGAGAAAATATCTATCCCGAAGAAATTGAAAACATTTTAAACGCGCACGACATTGTAGAAGATTCGCTGGTGTATTCTGATGAATCCGGAAGGCTGACGGCTCTTATTGTATTGAGCGAAAAAGCAAAAACAATGATTGCGGCTTTTGGAGATAATCTTTTGGAATTGAAAAAGATGGCAAACAGAAAGCTGGCATCCTTTGCCCATATTAATCGGATTGAAATTCAGGATGAACCTTTTGAGAAAACCGCCACAAAAAAAATCAAGCGTTTTTTATATCCTAAAAAAGACGCACCGGAGAATAAAAACTGAGGGAGTTGTCTGTTCCGGCTTAGCGGTTTTCAGGGAAGCCGCATTTTTCTACTTCTGCCTCGTGTATCGCTTCTTGGATAAGTTCGTCTAGTTCCAGTTTTTCGTAAAGCTCATTTGCCTCGCTCCGCGGATAATAGGGTGGGGCGGGCTAAAGAGAACGCAGCAATCTTCATAAGGCAGGATCGATGTTTGATATGTTCCAATGCGCAGCGCCGTCTTGATGATTTCATCTTTATCCATACCGATGAGGGGCCG
>QMCD01000391.1_pt1 | contig 55582 bp, 49 predicted proteins | sample 1821841 | NCBI WGS metagenome assembly QMCD01 (sample SAMN01991225, study PRJNA193472) | Termite gut metagenome, whole genome shotgun sequencing project. | isolation source: worker | host: Macrotermes natalensis
TGAGGGTAAATGAGCAGCGGAACAGCCCCTAAACCCAAACAAAATATGTTACTTATGCAAAAAAAAGAGATTATTTCGACCCTGTCAGAAATAATCTCGATTTAATCAGTGTTACCTTAGATCTTTGTTCTACAAATCTCCAAGGTAACTTTGAATAAGATTCAGCTTTAAGTCGCGCAGGGAACTGGTTATGGAAACCTTGTAAACATGAGGATTGAGCAAGCGTTTATAACTGCGGTCAAATTCTTCCAAACCGGTGCGGACTTTCATCTGAATGTCCTGCAATGAAGGACAGACTCCCAAAAAAACGCCGTTTTTCATTCGGGGCTTTAGAAGGGCTTCCGCGTTTCCGTCTATCGTTAAACGGAAATGGCGATAATCTCCCGAAGGATGCCAAAAAAGATGGGACTCGCCCAGCTTATAAGGATTTTCGGGATGCTCCGCTTCGGATATTTCCGCGGGATCGTCCAATGTCAATACATCAACAAGCGCCATGGACTGGGAATCATGAATCCGCCAAACCTGCTTTATTCCGGGATTCGTGGTTTTTTCAGGGTTGTCCGAAAATTTCATGGAGGGCTTAATACTGCCCGACGCATCGATTCTCGCGGCAAGTTTATAGACTCCGGGAAAAGATGAATCTTTTCCGCCTGTAACAAGCTGCGTGCCCACCCCCCAGCTGTTAACGGGAGCCCCGGCACCGTACAGTGTTTCAATAATCGACTCGTCAAGATCGTTTGATACGGCAATGGTTGCTTTATCGAGACCCGCGTCATCCAAAGCCTTCCTGACTTTTACCGACAGATAATGAATATCACCGGAATCAAGCCGGACGCCGAAATTAACGCCTTTTTCCGCAAGCCGTTTTCCCACGGTAACGGCGTTTTTTATCCCGCTTTTTAAGGTATCATAGGTATCGATAAGGAAGACAGGATGTTCGGGATACAGGTCCGCGTAGGTTTGAAAAGCCTCTTCTTCGGAAGGAAAGGACATAATCCACGAGTGGGCCATCGTGCCAAGAGCCGGAATATGGTATTCTTTCGCCGCAAGCACATTTGAGGTTCCAAAAGCGCCGCCGATAAAAGCCGCGCGGGAAGCCGCGGCAGCGCCGTCCGGCCCTTGGGCGCGGCGCAGCCCGAACTCCATTACGGCGCCTTTCCCCGACGCGAGCCAAACTCTGGACGCTTTTGTAGCGATAAGGCTTTGAAAATTGATGGTATTCAGCAACAAACCTTCGATAATTTGGCATTCGATGAGTCCGCCGTCTACCCGGATCAAAGGTTCATGCGGAAAAATAACGGTTCCTTCGTCCATCGCCCAAAGGCTTCCCTGGAATTGAAAATCTTTAAGATATCCGAGAAAATCTTTATCAAAGATTCCGATACTTTCCAAATACGCGATATCATCCGGGGAAAAAGAAAGGTTTTTTAATTTTTCCAGCAAAGTCCCGAGTCCGGCAAATATGGAATATCCGCCCTCAAAAGGCTGTTTCCGGTAAAACATCTCGAAAACAGCACGGTCATCCATGCCGCATTTCCAATACCCTTGGGCCATGGTCAGCGAATAGAAATCGGTAAACAGCGCGGATTCCGTCACTTAATGTCCCCGGTTTGTATAAATACAATCCCTATCTTTTCCATTTCTTCCATCGCGTTTTTTATGGAATCTTTGGGAGAATCAATTCCCTGAACCGCGTCGGCAAGAACAAAGGTTTTAAAGCCTAATCTGACCGCATCCATAGCACTGTAAAAAACGCAGTAGTCCGTAGCAAGTCCGCCGATAAATACGCTTTCCACGGAAAGACCTTTCAAGAGGCCCCCAAGCCCCGTGGCGGTAGTTCTGTCATTTTCAAAAAAAGCGGAATACGAATCGATAAGCTCGTTTCGGCCTTTTCTTACAATGTATGAAACAGGGTTCAAATCCAAAGATTCATGAAATTCCGCGCCCCAGGTTCCCTGAACGCAATGATCCGGCCATAAAACCTGCTCAATAACGCCGATTCCGTCCGCGTCTCTTTTTTCCAGCACAAGATCGATAATATCATTTTCTCTTAGACCAGGATGAGTGGACGCAAATGAAATATGTCCTGACGGATGCCAATCTTGAGTAGCGACAACCAGCGCTCCGTGCCAATCAAATATGTGCGAAACGGCATTGAGAGGTTCTATCACTTTATCCCCGTCTTTTACCATCATAGCCCCGGAAGGGGTCTTTTTTCCTTCCCGGTTTTTATATGAAGGACAGAAATCGTTCTGAACATCAACAAGAACAAGGGCTGAATTAAGAAAATTGGTATTCATCGTTTTTTTCCTTGCATTAACGGTCTTAATAGTTTATTATGACGATTATGTTATTTTCACAAAAACGTTTGCAATTTTATGAATTATTCACAATAACTATATAACGCATACAGAATAACGCATATAAAGATTTAAAGCAATATTAGGAAAAAAATACCTTAGAAAAAGAGTCGATAATAATGTTGAAAGAACCTTATCATAAAGTGGTTGGGGGGTGAAAGATGGGTGGGGTAAAACAGAAATTTTTCGATTTAATTGATGAGACTTCTTTCCGAAGTGTTACGAATGCTTTTTCTGCCTATGCAAACGCCGCCGTAATGATTCTTGACACGGATGGAATGGATGTCCTTTCGCCTTTGTTCTCCGATGATATTTCTGACTTAATCGATAAAGACCACGTTTTTAGGGAGGAGTTTGACTGCCTTAAAACGATTTTTTGGGAAATTATTCAGAAAACAGCAAAACCTTTTATCATCTCCTGTCCCTTGATTCATTTTACGGTTGTCGGTGTCCCGATTTTCTGGCGGAACAGAATGATAGGGGTATGGATTGTTTCTCAATTAAATGTCATTAATGAAAAACGATTCGGCGGTTTTGAACAATCCAAAGAAAAGCTGCTCTCCGCAACGGTAAAATCCATCGATACTATTACAAAAGAACTTATCCAGGCTGGCCGCAGAACAAAATATTTGGAATATCAGAATAAAAATTTACAGATGGTTTCCGATCAGCTTAATACAACATTGTCTACGGTTTACAGTTATACGGACATATCCGGAGTAAGTGTTTTTGTCATCGATTTTGAAACCTTTGATGTTCTCTTTTGCAACAAACACTTTGCGGAACAGCATTCCACCATAAGGGAAAACGTCATTGGGACAAAATGTTATCGTTATTTCGGGTACAATGAACCTTGTCCGTTTTGTCCAAAAACCAAGCTGATAGACAACATCATTGAAGATACAAAATATTTTGATTGGGATGTAAAGGTTGAAGCGCAGAATAAATGGTTTCACTTAAACAGCCGGATTCTCCGCTGGATAGACGGCCGATTGTCTATTATGTCCAATTATTATGATATTACCGAGAAAAAAGAACTAGAAAACACGTTGGCCTACATTGCGTTCTATGACCAGCGCCTGAAAGTGCCTAACGGTATTCTTCTCGCCAAAGAGATAGAATCATCTGTTTCAAAAGATTCATTCCTTATATGTTTTGATCTTCAGGAATTGCGGAAGATCAACGAAGCCTACAGCAGGGAAGCTGGGGATGTACTGCTCGAGGAAATAAAGGACTGGATAAACCGGCTGCCCTATTACGGATTAAATTTGTACAGGGTAGACGGAGACGGATTTGCCATTTTTGTTCAAGATTATTCAGAAGAAGCGGCCATCAAATTGGCGGAAAGAATATGGGACCGGTTTTCCTATCCCTGGGAGATGAAAATAGGATCGATGGTTATATCCGTTTTTGTCGGAGTTTCTATAGGGATTATTCCCTGCACCAAAGATTTTAAAGATTACAGCGTCCTTTTAAGTATCATCGAACGTGTTATCGATATGGCAAAGAAAAAAGGCGGCGTTCTTGTTTACAACGAGGAAGTTTCCGAAGCGTTTTATTTCCAGCTTCGCCTGGAGTTAAGTTTAAAACATTCTATTTTAAATAACATGCAGGGTTTTTCCGTTTTTTATCAGCCGATAGCGGATCCCAATACGGGAACCTGGACGTCCATGGAATCGCTTTGCCGCTGGGAAAGTTTGGAGTTCGGTCCCGTGCCTCCCTCACAGTTTATCCCCATCGCGGAAGCAAACGGACTTATCGGTTTTATTGATTTGTGGGTTTTGGAAAAATCGGTTGAACAGGTTAAAGCATGGAAATTAGACACACTTTCCCGCTTTGTTCTCGATGTTAATTTATCGCCGATTCACATGGGAGACCCTGAATTATGCAAGAAAGTAATCGACATTTTACATAAATATGATTTTCCTCCCGAAAAATTAAGTTTGGAAATTACTGAAAGCGTTGATGTGGAATTTAATGAACGGACGCTGAATATGCTGGAGAATTTCAACAAAGAAGGCATCTCTCTTTCTTTGGACGATTTTGGAACGGGCTATTCATCATTCTCAAAATTAAATATGCTGCCAATAGATGTTATCAAACTGGATCAGTCTTTTGTGCTTGATGTTGAGCACGATGATTATTTAAGCCATGTCATCCGCATTATGGTTGATTTCGCTCATACCGCGGGATTCAAAGTAATCGCGGAAGGCATCGAGAACGCGACTCAAATGCAGATTCTCCTGGATCATCATGTTGATTATTTCCAGGGCTATCTTTTTTCCAAACCGCTTTCCGGTACGGATCTGGAAAGCAATCTGAATAACTTTTCCAATTCCGTAAATGTGTTTCCCGTGAGAACTATCAAAGCGATAAACATAAATACGGTGAATAAACCGGGCGGTGGCTATTCCCTTTCCGTCGATTTAGCCAGACTGATAAACCACTGTCTTTTCCTTTTAAACAGCGAACTAAATATTGCCGACGCTACAAAACAAGTATTAAAACTGATCGGTGAACAAATCAGAGTAAGCCGGGCCTATGTTGTTTTGTTACCCGGCAAAGCGATCCGGAATATATATCAATGGTACACACCGGAGATTGAATCAAAATTAATAGTGACTGATACTGACGCGCAGAATTTTGTACCCTCCGATTTGTGGTATCAGATATTTGAGAACGACGGCATTATTCTTGCCTCGGATACAACGCTGCTGCCGGAAGAAATGAAATCCGATATGGAAAAACTGCATATCAACGCTATAGTAGAATTTCCGATCTGGGACAAGGGAAAAATGATTGGTACTTTCGGCGTTAATGAATACGTGAGGAAAAGCAGGGAATGGACCGCGGAGGAAGTTCAATTTTTATATCATGTATGCGTTCTTTTCGCGGGCATCATTAAACGTCACTTTCTGCACATGGAAATTCAGACCCGCAGTGAAGTGTTAACCGTCATAATGGATCAGCTGGATATTGATGTTTATGTCGCGGATGTAGAGACCAAAAAAATAATATTTGCCAATAAAAGGATGCAGGAAAGTTATCATTTTTCTTATTTGGATAATGTATATTGTTATGATATTGTCGGTGCGGGATATCCTTGTGAAAACTGCCTGTTAGATGAGGTGAGGAAGAATGAAGGAAAGCTCCTCATCAGGGATTCATTCAGCGAAATTACGCAGCGTCATTACAGGAATTATGATAGTATCATTCCCTGGAGCGGGGAAACGAAAGAGGTTCATCTGCATTATGCTATGGATATTTCCCAAATTCACAAATACCAGGATCAGATAAAAATTTTCACTTCTATGGACATGGATGTATTCACAACCACTTTAAGCAAGTCGTCATTTATCAGTGCGGTAAAGAATCTGTCGCGGGTTTCGAGCGGAGCGGATTTCATTATCAGTATTTGCATGGTCAAGATACCGAATCTGGGATTGATCAACCAGCAGTTCGGCGATACCATCGGCGACGATGTAATACAAAGTACGGCCCATGTGCTGCGGCAGACATTCAGATCCTATGATATTATCGGACGTTACAGCAACAATGAATTTATTCTTGCCCTATCGTCATGTACGGATGTTCTGGCGAAAACAAAATTGGATTCCGTTATTACAAACCTGGTTAAGCTTTCCAAAACCAAGCATTGGAATTTCAAGCCAAAACTTCAGTACGGAATTTCCATGAGCGCGGAGATTGATATTGACAATGAATCCGATGATTATCTGGAACAGTTGATTTCTATGGCCGAGGAAAGAATGAACGCAAACGAGAAATAATGAATATTTGTTCTCTTCTCATTCTGCTTTTCTCATGGTTATTTGGTTACTGATTTCGTCAATAGCTTTATCTTCTTCCGATAAGATAAATTTCTTATAATCTTTTTCCCTTTTTTCTTTCAGCTTCTCCAATATTTTTTTCTCTTTTGACGCTTCTAAATAAACATCCCTTGCCTCAAATACGCTGAGTTCCGCTTTCGCGGCATCTTCCAATAACTTGTCGGCGGCGCGGTCAAGGCGCAGAATATACAAATCCGCATAGCGTATTTCAGACGCGGTTTTTCCGGTTTGAAAACGCAGCGAGGCTGCCTCCAGTCTTTTTGCCGCCGTATTTTTTATTTCATTTTCTATACGGTTTAATTCACCGACAGCGTGACCAAGCGCAATTTCCGCTTCACGTTCTCCATAAGACTTAAGCTCAAGAAGTTTTTCCAATTTGAATTGAAATCTTTTCATTTGACTAAACCTTATATTGACTTCCCGGTCAACGACTGTTCAGTCACTGACTGCTTAGTCATTGAGTAGGTATTCATTGAAGGAAGATGACCGGGAACATTGGTGCTTTCATAAGCGCCCAGTTCTTCCGCGGGGATTTCCATTTCCGCGATAATTCCCATCATCTTTAAAGTTTCGGGAATTGTCCCTTTATCATCTATCGATTGGATAAGGAAATCGTCGATAGCTTTCTTTTTAGCGATTGCCTCATCGATGAGAGGATTCGTACCGGCGTGATAAGCGCCGACATTGATAAGGTCTTCTGATTCCGCATAAGATGCCATGAGCCTGCGGATATAGCCCGCGGCTTTTTTTGTGACAGGACCGTTAATCACCGATGACAAACGGGAAACACTTTGCAGCACATCGATGGCGGGATAGTGGTACTGCTGTGCAAGATGCCGCGACAATACAATGTGACCGTCAAGAATTCCGCGGACGGTATCGGCAATGGGTTCATCCATATCGTCACCGTCAACGAGAATAGTATAAAACCCTGTGATGGTTCCTTTGTCGGAAGTTCCGCATCGTTCCAAAAGTCTCGGCATGGAATCGAAGACGCTGGGAGTATAGCCCCTTGTCGCGGGAGGCTCGCCGGATGCCAGTCCTATTTCACGCTGGGCTCTCGCAAAACGGGTGATGGAATCGAACAGGAGCATGACATTGCAGCCCTCGTCACGGAAGTATTCCGCGACAGCTGTAGCGACATAGGCCCCCCGAAGGCGCGCAAGGGGCGGAGCGTTTGAAGGAGTTACCACAAGAACAGAACGGGCCAAACCTTCCGGGCCTAAATCGTTTGCGATAAAATCATTTACTTCCCTGCCGCGCTCTCCTATAAGGGCAACCACATTGACGTCGGCGTTTGTGTTTCTGGCAATCATTCCCATAAGCGTTGATTTTCCGACGCCGGAACCGGAAAAAATTCCGAGCCGCTGTCCGCGGCCCACGGACAGCAATCCGTCAATGGCTCTGACGCCCGTGGCAATCCATTCGGTGATCCTTTTTCTTTTAAGCGGGTCGGGAGCATCGGCCACGGCGGGATAACGGAGCGTTGAATCGATATCGCCCTTCCCGTCCGCCGGACGGCCAAGGGAATCCAACACTCTGCCGAGAAGGTTTCTTGAAACAGGAACGCTTAAACGTTCACCTGACGCTACGACCCGGCTTCCGCATTCAATGCCTGCCGTATCATCATAAGACATGAGCTGCACAATATCGCCCCGCAGCCCGACGACTTCCGCCTGGATAACCGTATGTTCTTTTTCAAGTTCGATACGGCAGATTTCGCCGACAATAGCCTGCGGTCCGTGACTCTCGATTAAAAGCCCTTGTACCTTTACTACATGACCGACGCATTTTATGGTATCGATTCTTTCGGTAAGTTCAATATATTTTTCTATTACCCGGTCCATCAGGCGTCCTCCCTTAGATACCATCCGCGGAGTTCGTTTTGGCCTTTGCCTTGATCGGCGACATTTCAAGAATTTTCGTTTCCAGTTCCGCGAGCTGACTGGCAATTCTCGCGTCGATTTCACCAAAGTCGGTTTCAATGATGCAGCCGCCGCGGTCAACGCTTGAATCCTCAAGAATCTGAATCGATTTTGCCCCTTCCACCAACGCGGTAAAATCCTTCATGTGTTCTGTAGAAAGTTTGAGGTCCGCCATATTCACTTTGATGATAATATTTCCCCTGCCTTTTACTTTCCGGAGAGCCTGAATGACATTTGAAATAATTACATTACGCTGATTTTCGGAAATAACTTTGATGACCTTCCGGGAAATGAGCAGCACAAGATCGATAATCTGCTGTTCTGTTTCCGCGAGAATTTCCGCGCGCTTATCCTGGGCGCGTTCCAAAACAACCTGCGTTCTTTCGACAAGCCGCTCAACTTCCGCCTTGCCTTCCGCAAACCCTTTTTCACGGCCTTCACTCCGGCCCTGTTTTTCCGCTGCCGCTTTATCCGCTTCAAAGGCCGACTGCGCATCGCTGACGACCTTTGCCGCCGCTTCTTTTGCGTTGGCGATAATTTTTTCCGCTTCATCTTCGGCGGCTCTTTTGAGCGACTGGGCTTGATCGGTCTTGTTTTTTACTTCCAGAAAAGCCGCCTGCTCGGCTTCATTTTTTATTGCTTCAGCTTCGGCCTTCACGCTGTTCAGCATAACTTCTTTTTCTTGAGCCCAATTCGCTTTGAAAAGTTCAGCTTCACGGCGAAGATCATCCGCGGTAGGACCTCTGTATTCTTCAACGTCCTCAAGCTCTTCAATATCTTTTACCTGAGGCGCGAAATGTCCCGAGTCGGGATAACTCTGCGGAGGATCAAGCACTATTTTTTTATCACTGATGACAACTTCACCGGGCCTGAATACTGTTTTTGCCATACGCTATACCACCAGTTCATCTTCACCGGAACGGGCAACAACAATTTCGCCGGTATCTTCCAGGTGCCGGATAATCGATACGATTTTTTGCTGGGCTTCTTCAACGTCCTTGAGGCGGACAGGGCCCATGTATTCCATATCTTCTTTCAGCATTCCCGCGGCGCGCTTGGACATGTTGCGGAAAATCTTATCCTGAACTTCTGTGTCCACCGATTTAAGAGCCTTTGCCAATTCCTGGGAATCAACTTCGCGCATAACTTTCTGAATCGCCCTATCGTCAAGCATAACAATGTCTTCAAATACGAACATGCGCTTCTTGATTTCTTCCGCAAGTTCGGGGTCTTCATCTTCCAGCGCTTCGATGATCTGCTTTTCCGACGAACGGTCAACAAGGTTAAGAATTTCTACGATGCTTTCGACGCCGCCCGCCGCGGTATAATCTTCACTGGAGAGCGTGGAAAGTTTCTTTTCCAAAACACGTTCCACTTCGCGGAGAACTTCGGGACTCGTGCGGTCCATGGTTGCGATACGCCGCGCAACATCGCTCTGCACTTCGTGGGGCAGGTTCTGCAAAATGACCGAAGCCTTGTTCGGTTCAAGGTAGGCAAGGATAAGCGCTATCGTCTGCGGATGTTCCTGCTGGATGAAGTTCAAAAGATGCGCGGGATCGGTGCGGCGGATAAAATCGAAAGGCCGTACCTGCAGGCTCGATGTAAGCCGGTTGATAATATCGATGGCCTTTTGACTGCCGAGCGATTTTTCCAAAAGCTCCCTGGCATAATCGATGCCGCCCGTAGAAATAAATTCGTTTGCCATCATGAGTTCCTGGAACTCCTGAAGGACCGCGTCTTTTTGATCGGGCTCAATCGTTTCAAGCCGCGCTATTTCAAAAGTGAGCGTTTCAATTTCATCTTCCCGAAGATATTTAAAAATCTCGGCGGATATTTCAGAACCGATGCTTACGAGAAAGATGGCCGCCTTCTGCCGGCCTGTATAATCTTTTATTCCTTTATTTTTTTTGCCGGAGCCTTCCTTAGCCATAGACTATTCCTCCAAAAGCCAGGTTCTGATGAGCTGGGCCACATCTTCGGGATGTTCTTTTGCCATGTTGACGGCGTTCTCCTGAAGCTCCATCCGTTTCCGTTCTTCCACAGACATGGAAACTTCCACGCCTTCTTCTTCCGCCTGGCGGAGGGCGCTTTCCCTCATCATCTGGTGCTGCCTGGAAAGTTCTTCTTCCCGGAGCCGTCTGCGTCTTTCCATTTCTCTCATAATAAGTTTAACCGCAATGAAAATAACCAGCAAGACCGCGATGGCGGACAAGGCAATGATGCCGAACATTTCAAACTGCTGAGCCCGGAAATACGCCGCGTCCGCTTCGGCAAATTCCAGCGTCCTGTCAAAGGGGATGTTCTGAACAGAAACGGAATCGCCGCGGCTTTCGTTGTAGCCGATAGCATCCTGAATAAGAAGCTGCGTTGCCGCAAGGGTACTGGCCGGAACCGGAATATATTCCCGCTCAATGGTTTTATTCGGAAGCACAACAGGATTCCCGTCTTCACCGTACTTTGGAATCCACTGTCCGTCGATGTTTACGGAAACGGTTACGCGGTCAATCATCGGACTTTTTTCTTCTTCAATCTGCCTCCTCGAGATTTCATTATTCTCGAAGTGCGTTTCTTGATTTACTGTCCCATAAAGGTTGCTCATGTCGCGCATAACAGGAGTTGTCTGTCCTTCCACTCCGGGAGGTCCTTCGGGGTTAAAGCCCGTGCCTTCCCAGTTTGTGCTTGTTGTCTGCAACGCTCCGGGAATCGATTGCACATACATCGAATCATCATACGGCAAACCGGGAGTTCTCGGCTTCAAAATAGTAGGAAGCAGCTCTGTCGTACTGATCAATTTTTTGGACATGTCCATATCGATTTTTATATCAAGGTCACGGACACGATCGACGGAGAATGTTTTCTGAAGAGATGAAAGAATTTTTCTGCTGTACTCAGCTTCTTTTTCTCTGATAAAATCTTGTTGACGTTTTGTCAAGGTCAATATATCAAAATCCCTCATTCCTTCAAAATCATTGAGAATATGACTGTCGTTGTCGGAGATGGTGATGTTTTCATCTTTCAAGCCTTGTACCGCGTTCTTCACGAGTTTCTGAATGCCTTCAATCTTCTTGCGGTTTTCGGCAATGTCGCTTCCCGGCCTGGGCGTTATGATGATGCTCGCGGTTGTTTCATCCTGCTGGGACGCAAAGAGTTCCTTCGGCGGAACAACAAGCGTTACGCTCGCGTCGTCAATATCGTTCAGTGCCCTAAGATGATCGACAATCATTTGGGTGATGGCGCGCTGAAGATTTACGTTGCGTTCAAAGTCGGTGATGGTCCATCGTTCCCGGTCAAAAATTTCCCAGGGACTGGTGCCGGAAGGAATGAGGTCTTCCCGAATGAGAATAGCACGCATCTGTCTCGCGGTTTTTTCATCCTGCACCATGACAACGCCCGCGGATGAAACGGAAGTACGGACTCCCTCGGCATTAATGCGCGTGATGATCCGGTCCAACACATCTTCGTCTCTGATGGGGGCATCGATGACAGGAACCATACTTGGACTGGCGGATACCGCAAAGAGCGCGATTGTTCCTCCGACGGCAGCAAGCACTATACCGACGAGAATCAGCCTTTGCACTATGGACCATTTTGTCCAAAGCGTTTTGATTTGATCAAAAAATCTTTTAAACCATTCGTTCATATTCCCCTCCCCAGAAGAACGTCTGTGCTATGCGCGCATCCTGCCGCACATCACCGGGTATTTATGATATCTTTCCAGCCCTGAACTATACGGCTCAGAACAGTTCTTGTTATATTCAATGCCAGGGACGCTTCCGCCTGGGCTTTTGTTATGTCATGCACATCGACGGAACCAGGATCGATAATCGACTGCTGTATCAAATTGCTCGGCTGCTGCTGCAAAGCGCTTACCTCGTCCAATGCCTGGAGCATCGCGTCATCAAAAGTTCCCGATCTTGTTACCGCTTCCGCGCCGATAACATTTCCTAATTCATTTATTGCTTCGCCCGTAATGATGTTCGTATTTTTTTCACCGCGGACAAAGTTTCTCATGTTGTTAGCCTGCATCATGGGAAGATCGCGGAGACTCAACAGTTCAGGTTTAAATATGTTCATCTATCTGTCTCCTATCTGCTGCCGATTTCCAGGGCTTTCATAAACATGGCTTTGTATCCGTCAATGATGCTCGCGTTTGCTTCGTAAGCGCGGGATGCCGCGATAAGGTCGGTCATTTCCGTAACGACATCAACATTCGGCATTTCCACGTATCCCGCGTTGGGACCGGTTTTAAGCGCGTCAGGATGCGTGGGATCGTAGACGAGCCTGGGCGGACTGGTATCTTTTTCGATGGATACAACACGCACGCCTTCTCCGCCGCCGTTGTCCATGCCGTCTGGTAAAAACGGAGAACGCCAATACGGTTCTTCCGCGATAGGCCGGAACACTATTCGGCTTTTTCTGAAAGGTCCGCCCTCCTGGGTTCTCGTGGTGTTGGCGTTGGCAATGTTATCGGCAATAACATCGGAACGGAGCCGCTGGGCGGACAAGCCTGTTGACGCGATATTTATGGCATTAAAAAGTCCCATTGCTTACTCCTTACCGTAACACCAGATTGATCTGGCCGTATTCAAAAGCCTGCGATTGCGCCAGAAGCGTATACATCATCTGGTTTTTTAAAGCCAGGGTGTGTTCCTGTTCGGCGTCAACGTTGTTTCCGTTTGCCTTCGATGTTGATACATAATCGAGAATCCGTCTTGGTTCAACTTTCGTATAATCCAAGGGTTTATAAAAAGGCATGTGTTTGTCGCTTGTCATTTTCGCTTCAAACAAAGGCTGCCGTTTTTCGGATTCGAGCGCTTTCTTCAATTCGCTTTCAAAGGCCAAATCGGAACGCTTGAAGTTGGGCACTTCCTGGTTCGCAAGGTTGTTGGCGATAACATTCTCGCGGATAAGACCGGCATCCATAGCCCTGTGAATTAAGTCTGTCGTTTTCAAAAAATTATTTATCAATCTTATCCTCCTCTTCCCAAGACTTGTCCAAAAAACAAACCTTCTTAATAATCATCGGTAAAACAAAAAAAAGATTTAGTTTACTGATGATAATTTTTTCTATTTGTCACTTTTGCTTATCAAACTCCGCGGACAAAACCCAGGAAAAACCATATTTATCCTTTACCATGCCGCTGATGCCGCCGTCATGCGGCGGCGGATTTGTCTGCAAGACTTCAATAACAACGCCTTCTTCAGCAAGTATGTCAAACGCTTTATGCGCCTTGTCTACGCTTGCACAGTACACATGAATACTGACTGCCGAACCTTTCTCAACCGGCCAGACCGCATCGGCGCCGCTGACTCCTCCTGTTTCAGTAAGCATGACATGACCATGCATAATTTTATTCTTTTGAGTTTTATCCATATCAGGATAGGCGCTGTCCGGCGCGTCACTGTAACGCGCAAGTACGGGTTCTTGTCCGCCAAAAGCGCGCTGATACAAACGGAACGCTTCTTCACATTCTCCTGTGAAATTAAGATACGGCATTATCACAGCTGTTCTCCTTTTCCTGAAACAATTTCATAGACAAATCCTAATTATAAAATATACCGTCCCAAATCTTTATTCACCACGATATCGCGGAGTCTTTCATTTACGTATTCTTCCGTGATGGGAACTTTAATGGGCGCGATGTCCGGCGCTTCAAATGAAAGTTCTTCCAGGAGCGCTTCCATAATTGTGTGCAGTCTTCTTGCTCCGATATTTTCCAGTTTGGAATTCACTTCGGCCGCCAGAACCGCCAGGCGTTCAATCGCGCCGGGGGTAAATTCAACCTCGACCTTTTCGGTGGAAAGCAGATCGATGTACTGTTTGGTCAGCGCGTTTTTCGGTTCCGTCAAAATCCGGAGGAACTCTTCCTTGCCGAGGGATTCAAGTTCCACACGAAGGGGGAACCGGCCCTGGAGTTCGGGAATCAAATCCGAAGGTTTGCTTACGTTGAAAGCGCCGGCTCCGATAAAAAGAATATGATCGGTTTCGACCGGCCCCCATTTGGTATTCACCGTAGCGCCTTCAACAATGGGAAGAATATCCCGCTGAACGCCTTCTCTCGATACATCGGTACCGCCGGACCGTTCGCCGCGGACGGCAATCTTATCGATTTCATCGATAAAGACGATGCCGGTTTGTTCAACGCGCTGACGGGCTTCGTCGCTTACCCGTTCACGGTCGATCAGTTTTTCGGATTCTTCGGCCATCAGGATTTCCCTGGCTCTTGCTACGGTAACAAGTTTCTTTTTTTTGTTGCCGCCGAAAAGTCCGGCAATTCCCGAAAGGCTTGATTCAATATCGTCCATATTGCCGCCCATCATTTCCATCATAGGAAACTGAGGAGCCTGGTTTATCATTATTTCAACTTGTTTGTCTTCCAGTTTTCCATCGCGAAGCATGACGCGGAATTTTTCCCTCGTGGATTTTGCTTCTTCGGAATTTTGAGTTTGGTCAGGCAATTCCGGAACAGCTTCCGCTTCGTCTTCTTCGCTTGGCGCTGCTCCCACCTGAATGGTCGCTCCCATAAACGCGGGACCGGGACTTCCCTGACTGGGATTAAAACTAAAAGCGTTTACCGGTTTTACCACGGGCCCGGATTTCTTCTTCGCGTTTTTTTTAGCGCCGCTTCCCGGAAGAAGAAGATCGAGTAAGGCTTCTTCGGTATGCTTCTGCGCTTCCGCCGTTACGGTTTCCTGCATCTCCTGTTTTACTATTTGAATACCGGCGGCCATGAGATCGCGGATCATGGATTCAACATCGCGGCCTACGTATCCGACTTCCGTGTATTTTGTAGCTTCAACTTTTATGAAAGGAGAACCTGTCAGTCTTGCGAGCCGCCGGGCGATTTCCGTTTTACCAACGCCGGTGGGACCTATCATAAGAATGTTTTTCGGAGCAATATCTTCTCTCGTTTCCGGATCGAGCTTGAGCCGCCGAATCCGGTTGCGCAGAGCTACCGCTACCGCCCGTTTTGCTTTTTTCTGTCCTACAATATACTTGTCCAGCTCCGCCACAATTTCTCTGGGAGTGAGGGCATCTAAATTTTTTTCCGTCATTCGCTTAATTCCTCCAGCGTAATGTTATCATTCGTATAAATACAAATACCGCCTGCTATTTTTAAACTTCGTTCCGCAATCTCCGCGGCCGTTAATTCACAGCCGCTGTCAAGATACGCAAGCGCCGCGGCATAGGCAAAATTTCCGCCCGAACCTATGGCAAGCACATCCTCGGCCGGTTCTATCACGTCGCCGGTTCCGGATATAAGCAGCGTTTTGTGGATGTCCGCAACAAGAAGCAGCGCTTCCAGTTTGCGGAGCGCGCGGTCGGTTCTCCAGAGAGTCGCAAGCTCTACCGCTGCCCTCGTAAGATCACCGGAATATTCTTTCAGCTTTTCTTCAAATCTATCAAACAGAGTGAAAGCATCGGCCGTCGCTCCGGCAAACCCGCAGAGAACTTTTCCGTCCATAATCCGCCGGACCTTTCTCGCGTTATTCTTCATTACGGTATCGCCCATCGTTACCTGGCCGTCTCCCGCCATAGCCGCTTTGCCGTTTTTTCGGACGGCGATAACCGTTGTACTTCGTATCTTCATATTATTATCCTGCCTTTATCCATTCCGTTTCTTTGCTCCGCCGTGAGGATGAGCCTTTGTATATACTTCTTTCAGTCTTTCCATATTCACGTGAGCATAACGCTGTGTGGTGGAAAGACTGGCATGACCGAGCAATTCCTGCACCACCCGGACATCGCAGCCCGAGTTTACCAAATGGGTCGCGAAACTGTGCCGCAGAGCGTGGGGATGAATATTTTTCTGCAGCCCGGACCGTTCCGAATATTTGCCGATAATCCATCTGATTCCCGATACCGACAACGCCCTGCCTTTCCGATTAACAAAAAGATTGTCCGTAGGACTTTCCGCTTTAATGCTCGCGCTCCTCGCGGGCATATACGCTAAAAGAGCGTCCTTTCCTTCGTCGGAAAAAAACACATAACGTTCTTTATCACCTTTCCCGATAACCCTGCCGCCGCTCATATCTTTTGATACATTGGAAAGTTTTAACGACGCGAGTTCCGAAATACGAAGCCCCGCCGAATACATCGCAAGAATCAACGCTTTATCACGAAGGGGCCAGAGAATGCCCGCGGTATCCGGAAGCTCGGCAAAACTTGCCATTTCTCCTTCCCAAAGAAAAGCCGGAAGCGTCTTGGGAGCTTTCAAGTTACGCAGATTTGACGTAGGATCGTCTTCACGAAATCCAAAGCGAATAAGCCAGCGGTAAAATCCCCTGATTGATGATAAGGCCCGGTTTACGCTGACCGCCGCGGTTCCTTCCGCGCTCGCGTCCGCGATAAAACTTCTCACTTCGTGGGCGCTCGCCTTTTCAATCTCAAGATCATGATTTTCACAGTACGCGCAAAAATGATCGAGGTCCTTCCCATAAGCGAGAATCGTTCTTTCGGAAACGCCTTTCACGGTTCTTAGGTAACTAAGATAATCCGGCACTTTATGTATCATCAGAGGATCCTTCATCGCCCGCATCGTGGAGATAATCGCAGTCGGGATTGATGCAGGCTTTGTGAGAGCCGTTTTTCTTGTCGTACTTTTCCACCATGAATTGTCCGCACTTGGGACAATTCTGGCCGGTCGGTTTAAAGTGGCTGATAAAATCGCATTCGGGATAATTCGTGCAGCCGTAAAATTCTTTTCCCCTGCCTTTTGTTTTCCGCGCGACAATATCGCCGCCGCATCCAGGACGCGGACATTTCGCGAGCGGAATCGATTTTGTATTCCGGCATTCCGGAAATCCCGAACACGCGAGAAAGAAGCCGAAGCGGCCGAGCTTTTTCATCATTTTTCTGCCGCATTTTTCGCAGACAATATCGGTTTCTTCGTCCAGGGAACCTTTGAATGATTCAAGCGTTTTTCCTACTTCATCAACACGGTCTTTGAAAGGCTGATAAAATTCACCGATCATGTCGGCCCAGCGGATTTTATTTTCCTCGACCTCGTCAAGTTTATTTTCCATTTCGGCGGTAAAGCCCGCGTTCACGACATGGGGAAAATATTCCACAAGCATATCGCAGATCATTCTGCCGAGCAAAGTCGGAACAAGCTGCTTATTGGAACGCGTTACATAATACCGGTCAAGCAGAACCGAAATGATCGGCGCGTATGTTGAAGGCCGGCCGATTCCTTTTTCTTCAAGCGTCTTAACGATAGACGCGTCGGTGTAGCGCGCGGGCCCCTGGGTAAAATGCTGTTCGGGATAAAACTTATCGATGTCCACAAGATCGCCGGTTTTCAGTTTCGGGAGAGCGTCGCTTTTATCTTCTTTGGTGCTAAGGAGCTTCATCACCTTGTAAAAACCTTTTTCAATGATCTTGGAACCTGATATACGGAACATGCCTTCGCCTGAACTTATGTCAATGCTGATGGTTTTCGTCTTTGCGGGATTCATTTGGCTTGATACAAAACGCTCCCAAATAATCGTGTACAGTTTCAGCTGGTCTTTTGTAAGATGATCTTTCACCTCATCGGGAGTGTACGTAACATATGTCGGCCTGATGGCTTCATGCGCGTCCTGCGCTTTTTTCCCGACAGAATATTCCACCGCTTTTTCGGGAAGATCATTGGGATACTTTTCCCCGATCCAGTCACGGACTTCGGTCAAAGCGGTTTCTGAAATACGCACGGAATCGGTACGCATGTAGGTGATAAGCCCGACGCGCGAACTTCCAATGTTCACGCCTTCGTAAAGCTGCTGCGCGATCTGCATGGTTTTCTTGCTGGTAAAACCAAGCCGGTTTGCGGCGGATTGCTGAAGCTGTGAAGTGGTAAAAGGCGGCTTGGGCCGTATCGTCTTTTCCGTTTCGCGGATATCCGCAACTTTTGACTCCGCGTCTTTAAGCTGCGCGATGAGTGCGTTTACGTCAGCTTCACTTTTAAGTTCCGGCTTCTCACCCTTCCATGAAACAAGCTGAGCGGTAAACGATGATTTGCCTACCTTAAAGTCCGCTTCCAGCGTCCAATATTCTTCGGGGATAAACGATTCAACTTCTTTCTCGCGTTCGCAGATAAGGCGCAGCGCGACCGATTGAACCCTTCCCGCGGAAAGCCCGTTTTTCACTTTCTTCCACAAGAGCGGCGAAAGGTTGTATCCTACCAACCGGTCCAGAACACGGCGCGCTTTTTGGGCGTTTACTTTATCTTCATCAATCTCCGTCGGATGTGACACCGCGTCCTGAATCGCGATGGGCGTAATCTCGTTGAAGGTAATCCGTTTGATGGGAACGGTTTCGCTTTTCAGTCTGATGGCGTTCCTCAGATGATACGCAATGGCTTCCCCTTCGCGGTCATTATCGCTTGCGAGCAGCACTTCGTTTGCTTTTTTCGCGTCGCTCTGAAGTTCCTTTAAAAGTTTCGCCCTTCCCCGAACCGTAATGTATTCGGGTTCATAGCTGTGATCAACATCAACCGCCATTCTCGATTTGGGCAGGTCGATAAGATGTCCCATAGATGCTTTTACCGTGTAGGAAGGCCCCAAATACTTTTCGATAGTTTTTGCCTTTGCCGGCGATTCTACAATAACGAGGTTTTTTTTATCATGAGCCTTTTTACTCTTTGCCATACCTCACTCCTCACTCAAGACAATTCACGCTTTTATTTTAATATTTAGAGACCGGGCAAGAGATGCCGCCAGAGACTCTCCGGTAAAGGAACGTTCATCTTCCTGATAACGCCCCGCTGAAATTCCCCATTCTTGAAACAATGTCTCAATAGTACATAGTACAGGAGCCCCATCCTCATGAAGCTTCCTGGTTCCTTCCCCGTTTTTTCCGGCGAGTCCGGCGCCCGCTACCCAAACATCCCTGCCCTGCTCTAAAGCAAACTGGGCGGTGATTAAAGCTCCCGACTTTAACGGAGCTTCCACAACAATTAAACCCCGGCTCAAGGCGGAAATGATCCTGTTACGGGCAGGAAAATGCCACTTAAAAGGTTTTGTTCCCGGAACATATTCGCTCATAATGCAGCCGCCCTGATCAAGAATCCTCGCGGCAATCATCCTGTTTGAGACAGGGTAAATCACATCCGCGCCTGAGCCGAGAACCGCAACCGTCGGCGCTCCGCCTTCAAGATTTCCCCGGTGGCTCATCGCGTCAATTCCCAGGGCAAGTCCCGAAATCACGGGGATCCCCGCCCTTCCTAGCGCCCTGGCAAAATCATAAGCCTCCGCCATCGCGGGCGCGCTTGGCTTCCTTGTTCCGACCATCCCGGCAAGCATACGCTCAGGATTCGGAAGAACACCTCTGTAATAGATTACCAATGGAGGATCGCTTGTTTCCCGCAAAAGGGGCGGATATTCTTTTTCACGGTATGTTACCCAGGATATTCCCCGCCGCTCCGCGGTTTCGGCAATCCGCGAAGCCTCATTATAAACAGCCTCCATCGGAGGAAACGGATTTTTGATTGATCTTCCCAGAAAACCTTCAAGGTCTTTTTTTGAAAGTACCGAAAAATTACCGTTAAAGTCAAGTTTTTTAGACAAACAAACTTTTTCCTGAAGCGAAATTCCGGGTATTATGGATATGGCTAAGTCTATCAATGCGTTACAAGCCATAAATGCCGTCCAAAATAATCTGTTTGTTTTTTAAGGCTTCGTTCTTTCGTTCTTCATTCCGTGTTCTGGAAATAATTTCATCGTAGGCGGATATTGCTTTTTCACTTTCTCCGCTTACGTAATACGCTCCCGCCAAAACAAAAAGAGCGTCAACATCATAGGTCCGAAGCTGATACACATACCGTTCAAGATACGGAATCGCTTCGGGTGCGCGGCCGAGTTCATATACATACAGCACGCCCAACCCGTAATAAGGCCTCGAATAAGTTTGATCCAGGGCAATCGCTTTTAAATAAGATTCTTCGGAAAGATCATAATACGGCTGCACTTCCGCTCCGTAAGAAGCCTTTGCCATTTGTCCGGAACAAACTCCCTTTAAATAATGCAGAAAAGGATCTGTAGGATAATAAAAAACCGCTCTGTCTATTGCGTTTAACGCATCGCCGTACATCTGTTTATCGTGCAGGCGGGTTGCCAAAATTTTCCAATAAAGACCTGTCTTGTCCGCGTCATTGAGATATTTGCTCAGTTCATTTTCGTAAAGAGCGATAGCGGTTTTAAGGTCTTCAATGGACGCGGGAGTGCTGCCGTTTTCAGGTCCGAGTTCCGCGATACGTTTCGCCAAATCGCTCCTCACGGCATTGCGCTGAACCATAAACATAACGCATACAGCCGCAATGATGATTACAAAAATGACTAATGCGATAAAAGGTCCCTTATCCAGCTTTTTTTTCATTCTGTATATTCCCGCAGTTTCGGCATGAAACGCCTGTGGTTTTCTCTTAAAAGAGAAACATCCACATGAGTATAAATCTGAGTTGTCGTCAGATCCGCATGACCTAAAAGTTCCTGAACGCTCCGCAAATCGGCGCCGCCGGAAAGAAGCTCTGTAGCGTAACTGTGCCGCAGAACATGCAGCCTGGAACTCGTTCCCGCAAGTCCTGTAACGGCTGAATAATTCTTCCAGATTCCCTTGCGGGAAAGCCGCTTGCCCGATCTGCCGATAAAAAGAGCCTGGCTTCTCACCGCTCCCGCGAGGCGCGGCCTTGCGTCACGAAGATACAAGCGCAGCCACTTTTCCGCTTCTTCGCCAAAGGGAACAAGGCGTTCCTTGTTTCCTTTTCCTCTGATACGCGCTATCCCTTTTTCAAAAAAAACATCCTGTACATTTAATGTTACCGCTTCCGAAACCCGAAGTCCGGCCGAATAAATCAGCTCAAAAATTGTCCTATCCCGAAGGCCAATCGGCGTACTGTGATCGACTGTTTCAAGCATTCTGTCTACGGCTTCCCTGGACAAGACAGATGGAAGACGCATACTCCGCCGGGGGCTTTCCAAAATTGACACAGGATTATCCGTTCTTACTTGTTCATCGATCATAAACCTAAAGAACGATCTCAAGGCGGAGATTGCTTTAGCGATGGAACGGGAATCTAACGCGTCTTGTACTCTTCTATAATCCAAATAATCTGAAATCCCGGCACTGTCGATGGATTCTACATCAAGATTATTGGCTGCAATCCATTCAAGAAGATGCCTCACTTCGGCTTTGTATGTTTCAACTGTCAGCGGAGCACGCCGTTCCAAAGCAAGCAGCCTCGAACGGTACCGTTCCAAGATTGCCGGGATTTTCATAGCTTACTCATCCTTTGAACCCGAGACCGATTTTTTTTCCTGCGCGCGGTATTTAGGATCTCTCCACAAAGGAGGAACATCCAAATCTTCATCGTTGAAATTTCTTTGACTCAAAAAGTTTCCGGAACTTTTGCTTCTTTCGGCAAAGCGCTGAAAATCGCCGTAAGGAACATAATCACTCTGTTTATCCGCGTTTTTCCCCGGGGAAGCATTGCTTGTTACCGTCAAAATGTTTTCCGATTGGAATCCCGTAGCAATCATCGTAACGCTGATTGAATTATTCAATTTGACATCTTCGGCCGTGCCGAAAATAATTAAGGCTTCGGGGTCTATATTGGCGGTAATGGTCCTGATAACTTCCTCAACTTCCGGAAGGGAAATATCTTCTCCGCCGGTAATACTTACCAGAACATTTTTTGCCCCCTCAATATTGGAACCTTCCAAAAGAGGATTCTTCACAGCCTTGAGGGCCGCTTCTTCAGCCCTATTGCTTCCGGTAGCTTCGCCGATTCCCATCAGAGCGTCGCCCTGTTCATGCATCGTAGTTTTTACATCCGCGAAATCGATATTGATAAGTCCGGGAACGGTAATGAGATCGGATATGCCCTGAACGCCTTGCCGAAGAACATCGTCCGCCATAAGGAAGGCTTTTTTAATCGGCGTTTTATCATCGACCAATTTCATAAGATACTGGTTAGGAATTACAATGAGCGTATCCACCGCTTCGCGCATTTTAGCAATGCCGTCTTCCGCAAGGCGCATTTTAGTCCGGCCTTCAAAATCGAAAGGCTTTGTCACTACGCCGACAGTAAGAGCTCCCAGTTCCCGCGCAACCTGCGCAATCACCGGAGCCGCTCCCGTACCGGTGCCGCCGCCCATTCCGGCCGTTACAAAAACCATGTCCGCGCCTTTAAGGGCGTTCATAATTTGATCCCGGTCTTCCATTGCGGCTTTTTCACCGACATCAGGTCTTCCTCCGGCGCCTAATCCTCCAGTGAGCCTGGAACCAATGGATATTTTTACCGGCGCTTTAGACTGATTCAAAGCCTGCAAATCGGTATTGGCGGCAATAAACTGCACATTCTGTAAACCGCCTTCAATCATTCTGTTTACCGCGTTTGAGCCGCCGCCGCCTGCGCCAATCACCTTGATAACCGTAGGATTTGGATAACCTACCTGTTCCTCAACCAAATGGATGTTCATGTTTCCCCTCCACAAATATTCATCTATTTTTTGATCTTTAACGAAGACGTTTTTAATCCATCTTATATCAAATATCAATAAGCTATTTAAAAAAATTCTTTCTTTAACCAGTTCACAAACTTTCCAAAGAACGATCCCTGATTTTTTTCACGGCCGCCTTTTTCGTTTCCCCATTCAATTGTTTTCTGCCCTTCCCGCATAGCGCCTTCAAGCATCAATCCTACGGCCGTCGCGTATTCAGGATTCCGGTATTCTTCGACCAAGCCTCCGACAGAAAGCGGTACTCCAATCCTGACAGGAAGCTTAAAAATATACGAAGCTAATTCCGCGGCCCCCGGAAGACACGCACCGCCGCCGGTCAATACAACGCCGCCGCCCAAAGGACGGGACAAAGAAAGATGATCCAGTTTTTCTTTAACCATCAAAAAAATTTCTTCCATTCTTGGACGAATGACATGCATGATCTGCGATTTTGGAATCGGCTGCGGCGCGCGTCCGCCCACCCCGGGAACAATAATGTCGTCATCTCCATCGAGAACCGATTCCCAACAGCAGCCCGCGTTGAGCTTTATCCTTTCCGCTGTTTCAAAAGACAGATTATTCAAAATAGAAATATCGCTTGTTACCTGGGATCCTCCCGCGGGAATAGTCATTGTTGAAAAAGGCGTTCCCTGAAAGTAAACCATCACATCGGTTGTGCCGCCGCCAAGATCGACCAAGGCAACGCCCAATTCTTTTTCTTCTTCAGTCAGTACTGACGTTCCTGCCGCCAAAGATTGGAGCACAAGCCCGTTGACTCTGAAGCCCGCGCGGTTTACGCACTTCACAAGATTCTGAGCGCCTGTAACGCCGCAGGTAATAATGTGAACTTCGGCTTCAAGCCTGACGCCCATGATATCCAAAGGATTTCTCACGCCTTTCTGATCATCCACGATATAACTTTGCGGAATCACTTCCAGAACCTGACGGTCCATGGGAATCACCACGGCTCGCGCGGCCTCAAGAACCCGGTCAATATCGTCCTGACCTATTTCCCTCGTCTCCCGGTTTCTTCCGGTTACCGCAACCACGCCGCGCGAATTAAGTCCGTCGATGTGGCTTCCGCCGATACCAACCCAGCAGTTCTTGACTTCCCGGCCGCTCATCAGCTCCGCGTTTTCAATAGCAGAAGAAACACTGCGAAGCGTGGCTTCGATATTAACGACTACGCCCTTCCGCAATCCCGTAGAAGGACTTATGCCTACTCCGGTAATTTCAAGTTTTCCATTTTCATTTAGTTCGCCGATAACAACGCAAACTTTTGTCGTTCCAATATCAAGGCCGACAACTAATACTTCGTTAGCCAAAGAAGGCCTCCTTTAATTTATAAGAAGCGGTTCCGGTCCGGAAATCAATTTCATCAACATCAACGCCTTCATTATAAAGAACATCAATCATAAGCATAATATACTTTAACATTTCTTCATTCAACTCCGCACCGGTTCTGATCTTTGTGTTGCTGCTGGAATGATACAGCACTAATTCAAATCCGTCATACAGTTTTTCATGAATTCTAATTTCAGAAAACGATGAAAGCAAAAGAGAATTTTGCATATTGATCCGCTCTATACTTTCTAAAAACTTTTTTAAAATTACCGGAAGCCGCGTTCCCACAGACGCGTTGTCAAAAATCAATCCTGAAATAATCGGCAGATTTGACATGTGCATCCTTGATTCAGAATCGTTGAGTCCCATTTTACAAACGACGCCGTGTTTATCAATAAAAAGCGGGATCATCTTTCCATCAACGTAAGTCAAGGAAACCGCGACAGGAATTCTCGGATTCAGTTTGATGTATATCCTGCTGGGAAATTGTTTTACCACTTCGGCGGATTCTACCATGACTAATTCTTCTAAAACTCTTTCCATCTTTGCTGCGTTCACAGAATAGAAAGATGTTTCACTTGTGATGCCCGCATAATGAAGCACAACATCTCTTTCAATACCGGGGATGCCGTTTAACTCAATACCGGAAAGCGGCATACAAGGCCTGATCACACAAAGCCATATTGCTTCAAACGCCAATATGACAACCAAGACAAAAAGAATTCTTCTCCAAACTTTTTCTGTTCCTGAATATGCTGTTTTTTTTGAAGCGGGTGTTTCAGAAATCAGGGCATCATTAAAAATGAAACTATTGGGCTGCATAAGACACCTCATATTTTTTTTGGGGCCGGGAAATATTTACAATGATGCCTGACATCAGAAGCGTTATAACTAAAGACGATCCTCCGGCAGAGAAAAACGGAAGAGGAATTCCCGTCACAGGCAGAGCCCCGGAAACAACTCCAATGTTGAGAAGCATTTGGGAGACTATCATAGTAACAAGACCGAAAGCTAACAGCCTTCTAAAAACATCCTCTGATTTTAAAGCGGTTTTGTATCCCCGGTACGCAAATACCGCTACAAGAACACAAAAAAATATCACGCCGATAAATCCGAACTCTTCGGCAAAAGCCGCAAAAATAAAATCCGAATGCACTTCCGGAACACTCGCGATTTTACGCGTTCCTTGACCTATCCCTTTGCCCCAAAAACCGCCGGACACGATAGTCCTTACAGACGCGCGGACCTGGTATCCCGCTCCCTGCGGATCCAAATCGGGCCAAAAAAAACTGATGATCCGTTTCAGCCGGTGTTCCCTTGTCAGAATAAGCAGCGTTGAAACAGGAATAATAACAACGAGACTAACAACAAAATACCGTATCTTCACTCCCGCAAAATAAAAAATGAAAAGAACATTTAAAATAATAAATATCGCCGTAGAAAAATTATTCTGCGCAAAAATCACCCCAAAAAACAGAGCGGCTACCATTGCCTGGGGCAAAACTCCCGAATTGAAATTTTCTATACGGTCTTGTTTTTTCTCAAATATATGAGCCAAGTATAAGGGAAGCACGAGCTTGACAAGTTCGGAAGGCTGAAATGTTCTGCCTCCGAATCCTATCCATCGGGAAGCTCCGTTTCTTGTTACGCCGATTCCAGGAACAAAAGGCAGGAGGCACAAAACAAAAGTGATGATCACTATCGGCAGCATTAATTTCCGGATCAGATCCAAACTAACCCAAGACGCCGCAAAAAACAAAATTAAACCAATTCCCGCAAACACAAGCTGACTTAAAGAAAAATACAGAGCGTCTTTAAAAAAGATATCGGCATAACCGTAAGAAGCCGAATACAAAGTAATCAGACCCAGCCCGGTCAAAAGAATAATTGAGGCGCAAAGAATGTGATCGGCCCGGCGGCGATGTCCCGCGGATTCCGCGGTAATAGTATTGTTTTTCATTGTATTTTTAATGTTGAAAGAGCAATAATGACGAAGAGCCCTCCAAGAATCCAGAAGCGGATGACAACTTTTGTTTCAGCCCATCCAGACAGTTCAAAATGATGATGAAGAGGCGCCATTTTAAAAACCCTCTTCTTCCTGATTTTATAAGACAGCACCTGGATAATTACCGATGCCGCTTCCAATACAAATACTCCTCCGATGATAAGAATGAGAATTTCTTTTTTTATCACAAGCGATACTGCCGCGATAAGTCCGCCCAATGACAAACTGCCCGTGTCACCCATAAACACTTCAGCGGGATGAGCGTTGTACCAGAGGAAACCGATACAACTTCCGGTCACAGCCAGGCAGAGAACCGCGAGTTCTCCCGCTCCTTCGATGTAAGGGATTCCGAGATACGCGGAATAATCCGCGCGGCCTGACAAGTATGTCAAAATCGACAAGGTGATAAACACCAGCATGACTAAGCCAATGGCCAATCCGTCACAGCCATCAGTTAAATTTACCGAATTTGATTCTCCAATCATCAAAATTACGGCAAACGGAATCCACCAGATACCCATATCAATGACAGGGTTTTTAAAGAACGGAATATATAAATCCGTGATTCCTTCTCCGCCGAAAAAATACAAAACAAGAACAACGGCAAGAGATATTACAAACTGCCCGATCAATTTTGCCTTGGCGGAAATTCCTTCGGAATTATGCCGGGTAACTTTTAAATAATCATCGATAAAACCAATGAAAGCAAATCCCAAAAAGGCGCCAAGAACAAGCCACACTTTAAAACTTCTTAAATCCTGCCAAAGCAGAACCGAAACAATCACCGCAATCAAAATAAGAACTCCGCCCATTGTTGGAGTTCCGCCCTTCTTCAGATGCGTCTGCGGACCATCGTCACGAATCGATTGTCCGACTTTCAGTCTCCGCAGAGCTTCAATCACTTTCGGACCAAACAGAAAACAAATCAACAGAGCGGTGAGCGCCGCATAAGCTCCGCGGAATGTAAGATACTGAAACACATTAAAAGGCGTGAAGTATTTAACCAGCGGATACAAAAATTCTAAAAACACCTAGCAGCCTCCCGATATCGAAACATTTTTTTCTGCGTCAATTAAAACATCTGTCAATTTTTCCAGAGCAGTTCCTCTGGATCCTTTCAAAAGAACATAATCTCCCGGCTGTACATATTCAGAAACAGCCTGGGACAATGTTTCCATTTCATCCGTGTAGAAAACAGAAACCCTGCCTGAATCTTCTATGACCTTTAAAGCCGGCAGTGTTTCTTTGCCGAACAAAAAAACTTTCCATGCCTGTGATGCGGATAACGCTTCGCCGATTTTTTCATGAAGCGAAACAGACGCGTCTCCCAGCTCTAACATAGAACCGATGACATACACTTTTCTTCCTTTCCATTCCAGGGAATCGGAAAAATCGACCGCGCCAAGAACCGCTTCGGGATTGGCGTTATAACAATCCCGAAGCACGGTTACAGATCCTCTGATGATTTCTCCTCTGCCGAATAAAGGCTTCACTGATTCAAGCCCGCGTTTCACCGCTTCGCCGCTTACCGGGACAGCCTGCGCGATTGCGGCGGCGGCCAAAGCATTGAGTACATTCACATGCCCCGGAAGGCCAAAGCGGATGCGGTTCCCCTCCCAAATCAGTTCAGTTCCTTCAATTCCCAAATCATTATATTCCTCAAGGCTTTTCGTCGAAGACGGACCAAATAACCGTACATTACCATTAACCCCTTCTGAAAGAAACGATGTGTATTCGTCGTCTTCCGGAACAAGGGCAATTTCGTTTCCGGTAAACTGTGAAAAAATCGATTTTTTTTCCTCAGCAATTTTTAGTTTTGTGCCGATATATCCAATGTGGGAAGTTCCGATATTTGTAATCAAAGCAATGTAAGGTTTAAGAACCGCGGCGAGTTCGGCAATTTCCCCCTGCCGGTTCATCCCCATTTCAAAAATTCCGACCTCGTGTTCGGCGCGCACAAGAAACGCCGCGAGAGGAAGTCCGGTTTCCGAATTATAATTTCCAGGATTCATCACAACTTTTTTTTCCTGACCGATAATCGCCGCCGCAATTTCTTTCGTCGTAGTTTTTCCGGATGAACCGGTAATCCCAATTTTGATAAGATTCGGAAATTGTTCAAGATAAACCCGCGCGGCATCCTGTAAACCTTTGAGCGTATCTTTTACAACAATCAATATTCCGCCGGCTTTCTTTGCCGCGTCTTTTATTTGAAACAAGTCCGATTGATACGCCGCTTCCGTTACCATTACGGCAGCGGCTCCGGAAGAGAACGCGGCGCCTGCAAAACGGTGACCATTAACAACAGTTCCGTTAAGAGCGACAAACAAAGCTCCGGGTTTTATATCTCTGGAATCAATGCTGACGGAACTGAAACCCTCCGCACAGGAATAATGAGAAGATGAAAAAATAAGCTCGGCTCCGATACTTTGACACAGACTCTCGAAGCTCATAAGAATATGTTCACCCATCAGTCCGTCTTGTCCCCTCAATTTTGATTTGCATAATTTCTTCAGGCGTTTTTTTTACCAAACCCAATTCATTTTTTGCGATATTTTCAATGCGCTCCGCAGAAGACAGCATAGCGATTCCGGCAATCAACCGTTTATTACTTTCAATCCATTCGGCCTGCGTTTTTTCCAGTTGTTTTATTTCTCTGGATATTTCGGCATATTCAACAGACTGCCAGGCGTTAAATCCCAAACAAAGCGGAATAGTTATTACGATCACGTACATCCATATATGCTTCATCATGCGGCTCTTTCCTCATCTAAAATTTTTTCAATCACCCGAAGTTTTGCGCTTCGGGAAGGCGGATTATCTTTCATTTCTTCCGCACCCGGCGCTGTCGCTTTTCTCGTTATGAGCTTAACGGTACGCTGTCCCCCACATATACATATCGGGTTTTCCGGCGGACAGATGCAGTCCTTATTTTTGTTTCGGAAGAAATTCTTTACGATTCTATCTTCCAACGAATGAAAAGTGATAACTCCCATACGTCCGCCGGCTTTCAAAGAATTCAGCGCCGCTTCCAATAACTCTTCAAGCCGGGAAAGCTCGCCGTTGACGGCAATCCGTAAAGCCTGAAATGTTTTTGTTGCCGGATGAATTTTTCCGTGACGGTAAAATTCAGGAACGGCTTGTTCAATAATATCCGCAAGCGTTTTGGAAACTTCAATTTTCCCGTGGCTTCTCGCCTCGACAATCGCCTTCGCTATACGCCGGGAAAATTGTTCCTCGGCATTATGATAAATCAAATCCGCCAGATCTTTTTCTTTTGTTGACGCGATCAATTCCGCCGCGCTCATTCCCTGGCTTGGATCAAGGCGCATATCCAAAACCTCATCTTTTTTAAAACTAAAACCCCGCCCGGATTTCTCATAATGAAAAACAGAAATTCCAAGGTCAATCAAAATCGTATCCGGGCGTCTGACACCTTCGGGCAGTTCCGCAAAAAAATCATGGGACCAGCCGTGATAAAAATGAATCCGTTCTCCAAATTCGGCAAGCCGCTCCTTCGCCGCGGAAAGAATAACGGAGTCCGCGTCAATCCCGAAGATTTCAAGATCGGAAAATTTTGACAGAAACGCGTAACTATGCCCGCCTTCGCCCAAGGTTGCGTCAACCATGAGTTCTCCCTTTCCCCGGGGAGCAAGATAGCTAAGTGTTTCGGCTGTTAACACCGGCTTGTGGCTAATTTCCACGGAATCATCCTTATTTATAAATCAGAGCTTGCTGCAAAAACTGAAGTTTTGCAATTTCCTCTACATACTTACAAAATCACTGAAAGTTCTTCAGCGGCTTGTTTAAATTCTTCTTGGACATCGTCCCAATACATCTGGTACTTTTCGGCGTCCCAAATTTCAATATATTTCTTGATTCCAAGGATTACACATTCCCTGGAAACACCGGCAAACTCTCTAAGGCTCTGCGGAATCGCGATCCGTCCGGCCTTATCAATTTCAACTTCCTGCGCGGGGGCAATAATGCGCCGCTGAATCATTCGGGACTTTGCCTGAAACGGCGATGTGGCTTCCATCAATTTCCTGGACAAGTCCTGCCATTGTTCCGGAGGATAAAGCCACAAACATTGATCGACACTCTGCGTGAGGATAAGAACATTTCCTGGCAATCCGGCGCGCAAACGGGGAGGAAGGCTCAGGCGGCCTTTATCATCTAATGTGTTTTTAAATTCACCGGTTAATAAATCCATCCCACAATTTTACCTTTTTTTCCCACTTTCTCCCACATATCTACATTATTAACGTAATAAATTTTTCCGTCAAGAGACCACTTTCAGAAAAAATTATGAATAGTAGAAAAAAAATAGCGGTTTACTATACAAGCGTTTGGGTTGAAAAAAACAGATGAAGGCCGGGGTGAAAAAAGTCAGAGAATTATTGAAATTGCAAAACTTAGAGCTTGTTGCAAAACTCGGTTAGTTTTGCACAAGCTCATGCGATTTCGCGCCTAAAGGCTGTGAAATACGCGTTTTTAAGAGGTTGAAATTGCAAAAAAATTGCAAAAACTGAAGTTTTGCAATTTCCTCCTTAGAAAGTTTCGCAATTTCAGTTTTAGATGTTAAGAAAAGCGGAATCTCCTTTGGAGCCCCCCCTCTCATTTTACTTCTATCTTGAGCAAATCTTCCCAGAGGCGGACCAGTGAAGGCTGTGATTTTTTACCATCGCCGTGTGCTCTGGCTGCCTTGAATAATTCATATACAAGAGCGGTAACAGGCACCGGAGAATCGGTGTCGCGGGATAAGCCCATCACGTAACCCAAATCTTTCCAATGGATATCTATGCTCCCGCCCGGTTTGAATTCACGGCTGAACATATCATTGGCCGCCACATCAAGAACTTTTGAACCGGCCCAGCCGCCTTTGATCGCATCGTAAAGCACTTTTGCGTCAAGGCCGTTTTTCACGCCCATGCTGAACGATTCCGCTATCACCGCGAAGGTTGCCCCGACTATCATCTGGTTTACGGCTTTCGCGGTCTGTCCCGCGCCGACCGAACCCATGTAAACAACCGAGGCTGCCATAGCATCGCAATAAGGTTTGAGCTTATCAAAAACATCCTTTTTTCCGCCTGCCATAAACGATAAAGTTCCGTCAATAGCGCCTTTCTCCCCGCCGGAAACCGGTGTATCGATAAAATCAATGTTCCGCGTTTCAAGATCTTGCGCAATGCCTTTAACGACTGCAACCTCGGTAGTTGAGGTATCCGCGACAATGCTTCCGGCTTTTAAAAACCCGGCAAGACCTCCATCACCTAAAACAACTTCGCGCACAACCGCCGAAGAAGGGAGGGAAAGAAAAACAATATCCGCCTGCCTGCCAATTTCTTCAATAGAAGATGTTTTGATGGCTGCGCCCGCCGCATTACGCGAAGATTCTACAAGGGTTTGGGCTTTTTTTGTATCAACATCAAAAACCAGCAGCTCCGTTCCGCCTTCATTTGGAATTTTGAGCGCAAGATTCCGCGCCATCGCTTGCCCCATAACACCGAGGCCGATAAATCCAAGCATCTTACTCATTACATTCCTCTCTATCTCAGATTCATACTCAACAATAAACTGATTGTACAATAGTTTACAATCCCACAAAATTATCTATCTGTGATATACTGTAATTAAGATATGAATGACTTCAATATGCTCATTGGGCAAGATGATGATGGCAGAAGGATTGACCGAATTCTCCGAAAAGCTTTCAAAGATTTTCCTTTATCGTTTATTCACCGGTTAATCAGGAAAAAACAGGTTCTTATCAACAACATTCCTGTGAAAATAGATACCAGGGTTCAGAAGGGAGATGTGCTCTCCGTCAAAGGTTCCATTGAAATGCCGGAGCGGACAAAAAAGCCGGAACCCATATGCCATTCCGGAAAACTTGATATTTTATATGAAGGTTCCGGTTTACTTATTCTTAACAAGCCCGCGGGACTTGAGGTTCACGGTCCCAAAAGTCTCGAAACGATGGCGCGGGTTTATCTGCGGGATGTCCTCCCCCCTTCCCTATCGTTTAAACCGGGGCCGCTTCACCGGCTGGATAAACCGACAAGCGGAATTATCGCTTTTTCAAAAAGTTTAGACGGAGCCCGGCGTTTCAGTGAAGCCCTTCAAAACGGGAAGATAAAAAAAATGTATATTGCGTTAATGGACGGCATTATCAAAAAAAAAGAAACCTGGGAGGATACGCTTTTTCGTGATCATGATAACAAGAAAACCATCCGGTCCGAACAGGAAGGTCAACAAGCCGTTTTGACAGTCCATCCGCTCATGACATCTATTGATACAATAACAAGTGATACATCAAATTCCCAATATTCCCTGGTTTTGATTGAACTTAAAACCGGAAGAACCCACCAGATCCGCGCTCAGGGGGCAATACATCATCATCCTTTGGCGGGAGATAAAAAATACGGCGGCTCTTTTTTGCCGGGCGGCTTCTTTCTTCACGCATGGATACTTTCGATTCCTTCTGAAATTGCGCCGGATTTGCCTTCTTTCATGACGGCTCCGCTTCCAAAGGAATGGGAAAAGCCGCTCACGTCGATTTTTGGCAACAAAACGCAAAAACTTTATCAGAACCCCTCCCACGAATCCTTTTTTATATGGTATAATCTAAATGATGTTTAAGGATTTTTTCTGGGCGCTGAGAGGGATGAAGGTATACGCACTTGTCGGAGAAAGCGGTACCGGTAAAAGTTTCAGGGCAAAACTCGTGGCCCAAAAGTATGATATAGAATATATCATTGATGACGGTCTTTTGATTAAAAACAACAGGATTCTCGCAGGTCATTCCGCAAAGAAGGAGGAGACTTTTTTGGCGGCGGTAAAGGCGGCTCTTTTTGACGATAAAACTGAAAGGGATATGGTTGCCCGGAAACTGCAAGTCGAAAAAGTGAAAAAAGTTCTTATTTTGGGGACATCAGAAAAAATGGTAAACAAAATTTCTGCCCGGCTTCAACTGCCGCCGCCTTCAAAAATTATCAAAATTGAAGATATTTCAACCCGGGAAGAAATTGAAAAAGCCATCCGAACAAGAAAAATCGAAGGGAAACATGTTATTCCGGTTCCGTCCATCGAAATAAAGCGGAATTATCCCACAATCTTTCATGATACCATCCGGATTTTTAAAAAGAAATGGGGACCTAAGGGAATCGGCGCGGCTCCTCAGGTTCATGAAAAATCCGTTGTCCGTCCGGAATATTCCAAACGCGGCAAAGTTTCCATTTCGGAAGCGGCTTTAAGCCAAATGGTGATTCACTGTATCGACGAATACAACGCGAATATCAGAATAAAAAAGCTGATAATTAAGGACGATAACGCAGGCTACCGGTTGGTTATTACTATCGATGTTCCCTACGGAACCCAGCTTGCCGGCAACATCCACGATTTGCAGCAGTACCTTATCGACAACATTGAACGCTTCACGGGTATCTTGATCGAGGAAGTAAATATCATCATTGATAAGATTATTCAGTAGAAATTTAGCGGCACTGTAATTATAATTATATAAAACGGAGCAAAACATGGACGCGGTACAGGCAGAAGTTTACTACACATATCAGGATTATCTGACATGGCCGGATTATCCGCGCTATGAACTGATTGACGGGCAGCCGTATATGATGGCATCCCCTTCACCGGAACATCAGGAAATCATACTGGCGTTGGGTTCTCAATTCCACGGTTTTTTAAAAGGGAAACCATGCCGTGTTTTCACGTTGCCGCTGGATGTCCGCTTAAATGAAAATCGTTTTGACGACACGGTAGTTCAGCCGGACTTGCTTGTTGTCTGCGATAATAATAAGATCACAAAAAAATGCTGCGAAGGCGCGCCGGATTTGGTCATTGAAATTGTATCGCCGTCCTCCGGCCAGATGGACAGGCTTATAAAATTCAAGCGTTATCAGCGCGCCGGGGTCCGCGAATATTGGATTGTTGACCCGGAAACAAGGATTGTCCAGGTTCATGTGTTAAACGATGGGACCTATACCGCGTCTCCCTATGACAGCTCGGAAAAAGTGCCGGTACAGATACTGCCCGGCTGTGAAATTGATCTCGCGGATGTTTTCCCGCCTAAGGAAGAAACGCCTGACAATGAAGCGCCAAAAGCGGAAACGGAAAAAAATAATTGACAAAAATGAATATATTTTTAGTCAAAAAGCATTAAGATTAGAATGAGGAGAATGATGATGAAGAGAATCCTTTGCGCGTTGATATTTCTTATGCTGATGATCGGCATGATTCCGGCTCAGACACGGAATCAGGATACTGTCGTTCAGGGCTTCTATGAAGTCAGTTCCGATGGAGGGGCGGCGGATGCCTCGTTTTTGGCCGGAGAAATGAACCTTATGTTTGAAGTATTCAACAATCTATTCCGCTTCGATCCAAAGGGTGTTTCAGGTTCTTTCAAAGTAACGGCTTTCACTTCCGAAAACGCGTATAACGATTACGTATTTTCCAAATTGAACAGTACCCGGCCTGGAGCGGTGTATCTGCATTATACCAATCCGGAGCGGCGTGAATTGATTGTTCATCGCACGGCGGGCGTGTCTCCTAAAGTTCTGGCTCACCAGGCATTCATTCAATATTTCCGGGGGTTTATCCCGAATCCTCCGTCATGGATGCGGGACGGATTTGCCATTTTTTTTAACACCCTGAGTTTTGATAAAGCGGCATATACATTGAACTACGAAGAAAATTTGGCTTGGCTTGAAACGGTAAAAAGCTGGGGAGCAGACGCGCCGGCTATCGAATCAATTATGATGGCCGATGTTGACGGAATTCCGAATAATTTTCAGCCCGCGTCCTGGGCCCTGACATCATTTCTTTTAAACAATGATAATGAAGAGTACCATCGGATTCTCTTTGAATCGATTATGCTGCTTTCCAAAAATGCCACGGCAGAAGAAAATACTCTGGCCATAACGCAGAGGGTAAATTCATGGATTGATATAGAAACATTTAAAGAGGATTATAATGCCTATTTTGCGGCGCGCAAGACCTTTTCCGACTGCATCGAAGAAGGCCGTATTGCCTACAACGCAAAAGATCCGTTTCGGGCGGAAATATTTTTCCTTGAAGCCCTGACAATACGGCCGAATCACTATGTGCCTTATTATTACCTGGGACTTCTGGCTTACGAAGCAAAAAAATATGATGAAGCCGAACAATATTACCGTTCCGCGCTGCAATTCGGCGCCGACCAGGCTTTGCTTCAATATGCCATGGGTCTGAACGCTCTTTCCGCGGACCGCCTGGATGACGCCCGCTATTTCCTCAGGCAGTCTTCCGCGCTTTCCCCGGAGCGTTACAGCAAAAAGGTGCTTGATCTTTTGGCCCGGATCGATCAGGCAAAACGGTAAACAAAATATAAGCTGATAACCGCCGTCAGTACAGCCTCCCGCAAAGCCATTTCTTGCGGGAGGTTCTCTTGTCAGAAACAAGGAAGCAACCTATACTGCGTTTATGAGATATTTCAGGAAAACGTTACTTTTTCTTCTTTTAGCTCTGAACCCGATACTGCTTTTCGCTCAAAACTACACAACAGGCGCAATCCTTGATCCCGCACGATACAGAGAGATTAATGCCAAGCCTGCTCTTGTGTCGCGTGATTATACAGCCATTCCCCCTTCTGTTTCGCTCAAACAATACAGTCCGCTTCCGGGCGATCAGGGAGAGTATGGAACTTGTGTCGCGTGGTCATCCGCTTTTGCAGCACGGACCATTTCCGAATCGATAGCTTTAGGACGAACCGAAGAGGAACACAAGCTGAATAATGTTTTTTCACCGGCCTATGTGTATAAAAGCGCTTCCGGCGATCCAACCTATGTCAGAGGGATGCACATTACCGACGCGCTGGATTTAATGAAAGATTCCGGCATTGTAAAACGTCTCCCGATAGAAGAAAAAATCGATTTGAGAAAAATATCGCTTAATATGTATGAAGAATCCCAGCGCTATATCATTTCGGATTATGTGAAACTTTTTTCAAATGACGAATGGGAACCGGGAACAATAAGCGAACGGGTATTGCCGGTAAAAAAAAGTTTGGCAGAAGGAAAACCGGTTATTATTGGAATGAAGTGTCCGGAATCTTTTATTGGTGCCAGAAGAGTATGGAAACCGAGAGAAAATTCCAACAGATATTATCCGGGTCATGCTATGTGTGTCGTAGGTTACGATGATGATTTGTACGACGGTGCGTTTGAGATACAAAACAGCTGGGGAACAGACTGGGGAAACGAAGGCTACATGTGGATAAAATATTCCGATTTTGCCGGTTTTGTCTGCGAAGCATACGAGATCATAGAAAACCTTGCTTTTTACGAAGACGCCGTACAATTTGCGGCATCCATAGAAATCCAGACGCATAACGATGACGGCGGAATGCCTGTCATGTATAACCGCAGAGGTGTTTATCAAACCCGTTCTTCATATCCGTCGGGAACGCGGTTCCGCTTTTTAATGACGAACAAGCATCCTTCCTACGTATACGCCTTTGCCGCTGATGACAGTACATCTGAAACAGAACTTATTTTCCCGCGGAACAGAGTTTCTCCCGTAATTGACTACAACGAAAGCACTATAGCCTGGCCGGGAGAACACGATTGGATACAGATGAACAATGTTTCCGGAACCGATTATCTTGTGGTGTTATATTCAAAAGAAGCTCTGGACATCGATCTTATCCGGGAGCGTTTTGAAAACGAAACAGGATCACTTCAACAACGGGCAGCCGCGGCAGTCGGGCCAAACTTCATCCCTTACAGTGAAGTACAGTACAATGACCGTGCATTGGATTTTTCCGCTTTGTCCGCAAATCAAGAAGCGGTGCTTGGTTTACTCCTGGCTATTGATCACGAGGATTAGAACGGACAACACGAAACCCAAGATCATTACCCCGATTCGTCGGAGCGGCGTAGCTTCGGTATGCGGAACGCAAGTCCTGCCCGTAGTAGCTCCAGCATCCGCCGCGGGCGATACGCCTGGTTCCTGATGACGCGCCCGCGGGATCACTCACATCCGAAAGGTTATAATCACCGCTCCAATCCCAGCACCATTCCCACACATTTCCATGCATATCAAACAGTCCCCAGGCATTCGGCGGATACGTTCCCACATCTACCGTGCTTCGTTTAAATAGACCGCCGCTGTTATTATTGTAGGGAAAATTTCCGTTGTAGTTTGCCTGGTTTGTTGTTATATTTTCTCCTGTGCTGAACGGAGTTGTTGTTCCTGCACGGCACACGTATTCCCATTCTGCCTCAGTCGGCAGCCGGTAACCGTCAGCAATCCTGTCCCATGATACGTTGTCGCCGTTTCTTGTGTATACAGGAATCAATCCTTCTTTTTCACTCCGCCTGTTGCAATACTCTATCGCGTCAAACCAGCTTACCATCTCTACCGGTAAATCAGATCCCTTAAAATGGCTCGGATTCACTCCCATGATATTTTCATATTCCTGCTGTGTTATTTCAGTCTTGCTGATATAAAAACCGCTGAGCGTTACTTCATGCTGTATTTCATCATTATCGCGTTCCGCTTCGTCTTCGGGACTTCCCATCATGTATGTTCCGCCTTCGATGCGGACCATGTCGGAAGGAACAGGCCGGGAAAACTGAACAGGAACCGGAGGAGGATTGTTCCGCGCTGACCGTCCGTCAGCAGGATTCAGCGAATAATAATCAAGCCCAATGATACGGCCTCCGGTAAAAGGCTGCTGACGGTTATTGGTCAGCCGCATTGTTTCCCGGCTTATCCCCCTGACAACAATGCCGATATCATCATTGCTGTCCATATATTGCATAAAAGCCCGGGCAAAAGGACTGTTGCGCGCTCCCGCTTCGCCGTCATCCGCGACATTCCCCGGAGCCGTGGAATAGATGATCATCAAATCCGGCGGTAAATTCTGCTCGCTGACGACACTTAATCCTCTTGAAAGGCTTCGCGTTCCCGCCTGCATGTTTCTGAAAGGATTATTTCTGCAGGCATCTAACACAACAATATTTACTTTATTTCTGGCTCTTGCGTCAAATGAATCGGTCAAATAACTAAGTGAATACGAAGTATGTTTCACAGAAAGGTCGTCTGTGCTGTCAACATCAACCGGCAAAAGATAATTCTCACCGTCAATCTGCACACCGTGGCCGGCGAACCAAAAGAAACCTTCATTATCTTTGTTCAAAGCCAAGCGCCGCAAATAATTGTGTATCGCCCTGTCCATAGCTATTTTTCCGATGTTAATCTGCAAATCAACATGGTAACCCAATACACGTAATTTTGCCGCAATATCGGACGCGTCATTTACGGGGTTTGTAAGCCTTTCAATTTCAGTATATTCATTGTTTCCAATAACAAGCGCGTATCTGTCCTGCGCGGGAAGGATCTGTGCCGCTGTCAACATGAATACCATTTGGATTAACACAATAAGCATTATGTTTGATGTATGCCGAATAATCACGTTGGAGCTCCTCCCGCTTTCAATCTTCATGTCGATTTTTATGATAGCATGAAAAAAACGGGAGGACAAGTAAGATTAATTATGAAATATGAATCTCAGCTTCTCACTCCATCATCCTGTTCGTATTGCAGTTTGTACAAGTTGGCGTACAGTTCATCCTTATCAATGAGTTCCTGGTGCGTCCCCTTCTCCGCGAGCTTTCCGCCCGACAGGACAAGAATCTGGTCCGAGTTGCGGATGGTGGATAAACGGTGAGCAATAGCTATCGATGTGCGGCCTTTGAGAATCCGCTGAATTCCCATTTGGATGTAGTGTTCGGTTTCGGTATCGATGGAACTGGTGGCTTCATCCAAAACAACGATGGCGGGGTTATGAGCGACAACGCGCGCAAAACTGATGAGCTGCCTCTGGCCGGAAGAAATATTAGCGGCTCCTTCGGAAAGCATGGTGTTGTATCCTTCGGGAAGGCGGCTGATAAACTCGTGGGCGTGAACCGCTTTCGCGGCTTCTTCAACTTCTTCATCCGATAAATCCAACCCGAGTCGGATGTTATCAATAATAGTACCGGAAAAAAAGAACACTTCCTGCAGAACCGGCAGAACCGAACGGCGCAGTTCCGCAAGAGGAATATTCTTTATCGGCACGCCGTCAATTTTGATGATGCCCGAATCGATGTCCCAAAGGCGCGCGAGTACATTTGTTATCGTTGTTTTTCCGGCTCCGGTATAGCCGACAATGGCAGTTGTTTCACCGGGCAGAACCGAAAAGCTCAGGCCTTTCAGAACTTCCTCCCCTTTTTTATACGAGAAACGCACATCATCAAATTCAATATGACCGCGGACCATGCCTTCTATTGAATGCGTTCCGGTATCGGGGATAGATTCATTTGTATCAAGCAAAGTAAACACCCGTTCACCACCCGCCATCGCGGATTGAAGAAGCGTATATTTTTCGGCAATATCCTGAACCGGAGCATAAAACATCTGAACAAGGCTGATAAAGACAATGAGAACACCGAGAGAAAGTGAAAGGTTCAGGAGCATTGCGCTCCCCAGAGTGATGACAATCGCGACGGTCAACGTTGATAAAAAATCGATCACGGGACGGAACGTGGCGAAGACATACATTTCCCCCAGATTTGCCCGGAAGAGTTCATGGTTCCGCTCACGGAATTCCCGGCTGCTTTTTTCTTCACCGCCGAAAAGCTGCACAACCTGAACGCCCGAAAGCCGCTCACTCAAATATGAGTTCACTTTTGAAGAAGCGGCCCGCTGACGGCGGAACGCGTCCCTGGCTTTGACGCGGCTGATTGCAGCTGTGATAAAAACCGGCGGCATTGTGATGAACAAAGCAAGCGCCAGCTTTGGCGAAAGCAGAAACAGTGTGACCAGCACACCCGCCATAATCGAAATATCTTTTAGAAACGCGACAAGTACGCTCGTAAAAAATTCGTTGATGGTTTCGACATCGCCTGTGAGCCGCGTAACGATTCTTCCTACAGGATGCCGCGAAAGAAAATCCGTCGATTGGCCTGATGTTTTCTTAAACAGTTCCAGGCGCAAATCCTTCATCACTTTTTGTCCGATTAAACTGCTGCACCATGTTTGAATAAATGAAAAACCGAACACGAGAATGAGGACGATAAAAGAAACGGCTACGATTAAAACAATATAAGCCGCATCGTTGTATCTAACGCTGAGAATTTCATCAGTTTCCAAAGTGTATAAATCTTTTGTACGGATTGCCGCGGCACCATCATTGCTGATAAAAAGGGATGGATATTTTAAAACAATATCCTGTGTGTGGGAAGAAACGGATGGATAATGAAAAGCGTACCATTGTTCATCGAGGATAATTCCGTTTTCCCGAAGTTCCGCCTCCGCGTTTCCCGGCAAAATCAAATCGCTTCCTTGCGGAATAAAATAATAGGCATTAATCCCGATAGCATTTTCAGACCGCGATAAATCATTCACCAGTTTTGTTGACGCATCGCTCAGATTTTCTCTTGATGACTCAAAGGCTTTAGCGTCGAGCGTAAGGAAACGCGCCATGATGGCGTTGTCAATTACGCGCTGAAGAAGAATAGGAAGCAGCAATTCACCGACGGTGGAAACCGCCAACGCGGTAATCGTAAGAATCGTCAGCAGGCGGTAAGGTTTTACATACGACAAGATTCTTCCTACGATACGCTTGTCATACCCTTTTGTGGCGGCTTCTTCGACTTCAAAATAATCCGACATCAGTTACCTTCCGCTGTGTATGTTAGCAATGAAATAAGCGCTCATCATTTTCTGTCCTTTTCGCAATCCTATATGCCAAGTAAAATTTCGCCCCGCAAATACAGTTTCGCATAACCTGATAATTTTATTCTATCGCCGCAGTCCTCGCAAAAAAGCGTTCCTCCGCGCCTTGAAAGCTGTTTGGCAATCATCTTTTTCTTGTTCAGCCGTTCCGCCCAAAAGGGAATCAACGTTGAGTGAGCGGAACCGGTTACAGGGTCTTCGGGGATTGCGGCATTGGGAGCAAAAAACCGGGAAACAAAATCCGCTTCATTGCCTTTTGCCGTAACAATCACCGCAAAGCAATTAGGAATTTTTGCGACTAAATCCAAATCGGGCTGGAGATTTTTTACTTGAGTTTCGTTTTCCAGCATTAAAAGCAAATCTCTCGATTGATGCGCTTCTAACACAGGAACTCCAACCGCTTCTTCCATAAGCGGCAAAACCGGTATGGGGATTGGTTTTCTTGAGGGGAAATCCATCTCAAATAAATCATCAATTCTTTTTACCGATAACACGCCGCTCTTGGTATGAAAATCCATATCGACGGCATTGTTGTCAACAAATTGAGAAATGATAAACGCGCTTGCCAATGTAGCATGTCCGCATAAATCCATTTCGGTTTCCGGCGTAAACCAGCGCAGATCATAATAAGAACTCCGTTTGATGACAAACGCGGTTTCCGCTAAATTATTCTCAAACGCGATGTTTTGCATTACACAATCTTCCGGCCATTCGTCAAGCAGACATACGCCCGCGGGATTTCCGCTGAATAACTTGTCGGCAAACGCATCGGCAACAAAATATTTCATCTAATGTTTCTCCCATTCATAATTCAATTTCATCTTGTTCAAGTTTTTGAAAGCGCGCCATCTGAGCGTAAAAGCCGCCGCTCTTCATCAATTGGGACGGAGTTCCGTATTCCGCGATACGGCCTTTTTCTAAGACGGCAATAGTATCGGCGTGCCGCAGTGTAGAAACCCGGTGCGAAACAAGAATCGTGGTTTTTCCTTTTCGTTCTTTCAGCAAACGGTTAAGAATTTTCTTTTCTGTTTCAGCATCGACCGCGGACATCGCGTCATCAAGAATAAGAATATCCGGTTCTCTTGCAAGCGCGCGGGAAATCGCCACGCGCTGTTTCTGCCCGCCTGAAAGCGTCAGCCCCCGCTCACCGATAAGCGTTTCCCAGCCTTCCTGAAACGTTTCCAGGTCCTTGTCAATCGCGGAAAGATGCGCGGCCTTTGTGAGTAATTCCAAGGCCGAAATATTTTGCGCCGCCTTCTGCGCCGCCTGCCGCGCAGAATCATCCACGCCGTAGGAAATATTGTTTTTTATCGAACCGGAAAAAAGATAGGTATCCTGCGGCGTCATTCCAAAGTGCTTCCTAAGCGTCTGTAAATCCCAAAGTTTTACATCGATCCCTTTGATCATCACCGTTCCCTCGGGCGGGTCCACAAGCCGGACCAAGGTTTTCAAAAGCGTAGATTTTCCCGAACCGGTCCGCCCAAGAATCCCGACCATAGAACCGGACGCTATCTTAAGATTGATGTTTTCAAGAACAGGAGAATCATCATCGTTATAAGCAAAAGACAAATCTTTTATTTCAATGGCATGTTCTGTTTCGCCGCCGGCTTCCAAAGGCTTGTCCGGCGAAGCAATCGAAGGCTTCGTGATAAAAATATCATTCACCCTTCCCATGCTGACGGCTCCCCTCTGAATCATATTGACCATGAATCCCGCTCCGAGCATGGGCCAAATCAGCATTTGCAGATAACTTAAAAGCGCCGTGAGCTCTCCCGCGCTCATGTTTCCTTCGATAACTCTGCCGCCGCCGACAAGCAGCAATATCAATGTTGTCAAACCGGAAAGAAAAGAAACAAGCGGAAACATAATGCCGAAAATTTTTACCAGCGACATATTCGCGGCCTGGTAATCATCGTTCGTGTCGGCAAATTTTTTAATGAACCACCACTCTTTCACAAAAGATTTTACCACGCGGATTCCGGCAAATGTTTCCTGAACAATGTCGCTCATACCGGAATAACTTTCCTGGACCTTGCGGAAACGCTTTCCGACCGCTTTGCCGAAAAATAAAATGAGACCGGTAATAAAAGGCAGCGGAAGAATCGAAAGCGCGGCCGTTTTCGCGTCGGACGCGAACATGATAACAAGAATCGCAAACGCCATCACCGTTCCGTCGATAAAAGCAACAAGCCCCATTCCAATCGATTGGCGGACAGCGTTTAAATCGTTCGTGCCGCGCGCCATGAGATCCCCGATTTTATTTTTCTGATAAAAATCGTAGGACAGCGTCATAAGATGATCAAAAAGTCCGTCGCGCAGTTCCTTTTCGATTCTTCGGGAAGAACCATGAATAAAAAAACGCCAAAGGAAACGTCCAGCGGAAACCGTCGCCGCGAAGCCTGTCATCGCGAAACAAACAAACATAACGGATGTAAGCGTAAATGTTCCCGAAGAAACCATGTCCACCACAACGCGGATGCATTGCGGAATCAGCATTTGCGCGAGATCAACAACGATGAGGCAGATAAAACCAAAAACGTACTGCTTTTTATACCGCTTTAAATACGGAAAAAGCGGTTTAAATTCTTTCAGCATAGATGCCCATGAAAGCCGTCCAAAACTTCAGTTTAAAACTTGCTTACTTTCCTTCTTTTTTCTTTATATCCGATTCAAGTTTCGCAGACCATATTTCCTGTTTTTTCTTTATCGTTTCCGCTTCTTCCCTTTCGCCCATAAGAATATGAATCCGTTTCAGCGCGCCAAGATAACTGATACCCAGTTTAAAATCATCAATACGGCCCGTAGAAAGTTCGTATTTTTCCCGGTAACGGTCGGCGGATTGCAGAAGCAGTTTTTTTATCAATCTTAGATGATAAACCGTAGGTTCATATTGGGGAGAACGGGGATCGGTATTCGTAAAAGCGTTTTTAAGGTCGAATATATTTTTCGCAACCGCCGCGAAGCGCGCTTCCAGTTCTACAAAACTCCACTTCCACTTGGTATTGTCTCCGTAAGCCTGCTCCATAAGCTCTATCGCCAGCCCGATTTTCCGGATTAACAAATAACGCTTTGCGGCATTAAAACTTTGAATTTCCGCCAGTTTTTCTTCGTAGTCGGTAAACGGAGCATCAATATAACTGCTGACAACATCTTCCATATAGATGATGTTTTTGTAAAGAGATTTCCTGCCTTCGTTAAGAAACTCTTCGTTTTTAACATTGAGCATCACCTGAGAAACATTGCTGATAATAACATAATTCGATGACAGATTCAGCATTTCTTCCGCAAGAACGATTTTTTTGAAAGCCACCCCGCCGCCGGGATCTTTTTGAATCACGGTGAGGAGATTTTTTTCCCGGTCAAGAATCGCTTTGATATTTTCCCGGTACACTTCCGTTTTTTGCAGATAAAGATGACGATCTTCCTCTGAAATCTTCGCCATATAATATTTTCCCTATCAATTAATCTACAATATTAAAAAACTAGCTTTTGTATTTTGCCAGTAAATCATCCGCATGTGCAAGAGCCGCACTACCCGCGGAATCTCCGGCGAGCATCCGCGCAATTTCCTGCCGTCTGCCATCCTCCCTCAACACAGAAACAGTGGTCACCGTCCGCTCTCCGTCGGTATTTTTTTCAACCTTTAGATGATTATCGGCACGAACCGCAATTGAGGCAAGATGTGTAACGCAAAAGATTTGTTTTATTTTGCCGATTTTTACCAGATAATCACCTACAGCAAGGGCAACTTCCCCGCCGATGCCGGTATCAACCTCATCAAAAATCAGCGTTTCGATGGTATCGGCCCCGGCTAGTACGGTTTTAATCGCAAGCATGACGCGGGCAAGTTCTCCGCCGGAGGCAATTTTCGATAATTCTTTGAGCGGCTCTCCCGCGTTCGCGGAAATAAGAAACTCAACATCATCGGCGCCCCAAGGGCCGCAAATGAGCCCGGCGGGTCCCTGTCCTTTACCCGCTACAGACACATCAAACCTCGCGTTGGGCATTCCCAAACTGCCGAGTATTTCGCCGATTTTTTTCCCCAGCACAAGCGCCGCGTCGTTCCGTTTTTTGCTGATAATGCCGGCCCTTTCAAACATATCTTTTTCAAGGGCCTTTATATCGGCTTTAAGTTTGTCCCGGCTTTCTTCCGACTGGGACAATGTTTCTATCTCGGCTTCAGCCCGCGTTTTATAGGCAAGAACTTCTTCTTCATCCGCGCCGTATTTCTTTTTGAGCCTGTACAAGAGCGCGAGCCGTTCTTCCGCTTCTTCAAGCCGCTGCGGATCATAGGTTAAATGATCCTGATACGTACGGAATTCTTCCGTAATATCTTCCGCCTCATAAAAAAGCGCGTCAACGCGCTGGGCAATTGCCGTCAAAGCGGTATCAATGCCGGACGCGGTTTCCAAAACATTTTTTGTTTTCCGCAAAAGGGCAATAATCGAAGATTCATCATCACATAAAGCGCCGGCAGCCTGTGTCACAAGGCCCGCAAGTTTCTCAAAGTCCGAAAGCCGTCCCGCTTCGGCTTCCAATTCCCGGCTTTCCCCTATTTTCGGATTTACATGATCAATTTCTTCCACCGCGTACTGCAAAAGTTCCAGCCGCGCTTCACGGTCCCGCTCCGACGCAAGCGAACTTTCCATGGCTTTGCGTTTTTCGCTTAAGTCGATAAAAATCTGATTAAAAGCGGCGGTTTCATCTTCCAGCCCCGCAAACCGGTCTAAATAACGCCGGTGACTTTCTTTCTTCAACAAAGTTTCATGATTATGCTGACCATGAAGATCAAACAAAAATGCCGTAAAGTCCGCTAAATCATTCCGCGTTACAGGGACGTTTTGAATATAAATATTTCCGCGGCCGTTTGTTTTCAGCGTTCTGCGGATAATGAGATGATCGTCCTCTAGTTCGATTCCGCGTTCGCCAAGCCAGGACACCGCGTCGGCGTTTGAACTTTTCACTTTCATCACGGCGGAAACGCCGGTTTCTTCGGATCCGGTACGGATTACATCGGTATCGGCCTTCGCGCCAAGAAGAAAACTCAGCGCCCCAACGATGATGGATTTTCCCGCCCCGGTTTCGCCGGTAAGAATATTGAGGCCGTCCTCAAAGGAAACAGTAAGAGAATCGATAAGGGCAAAATTCCGAATCACGAGTTCTTCAAGCATCGGGCCCTCCGGACCAGTTTAATTTTGATCGAAGCACAGTATAAAACACGCTTCGGTCCGACGCAATAAGTTTTGCCTTATTTTGCGATTTTTGTATATAGACCTTATCCAAAGGTTCTAAATTTTCCACGATCTGGCCGTCCACCGTAAGCAGAACGCCGCTCCGCTGTTCCGCCTCGACCTCGACACAGATAGTTTCATGAGAGGGCACCACGATGGGCCGGTTCGACAAGGTAAAAGGACAAATAGGATTGATGATAACCGCTTCCATCTCTGGATCGATGATAGGCCCCCCGGCGGCAACCGAATGAGCCGTAGAACCCGTAGGCGTCGCCACAATAAGGCCGTCACTCCGGTAATGCCCCAGCTTGATTTTTTCCCCGCCCACATGAAGCCGGATAATCTTTGAAATTCCTTCCGAAGTAATCACGCCGTCGTTGAGGCAGCTTGAGCGGAAAACTTCTTTTCCGCCGCGCAGAACCCAAATATCAAGCATGAGCCGCTCTGAAACGGAAGCTGTTCCGTGCAAGTACGCGTCAAAAACAGCTTCCCATTCATCGGGATGGACCGCCGCGATAAAACCAAGCGTTCCAAGATTAATCGGGAAAATCGGAATGCCCGCCGAAGCCATTTCCCGGACAGCATACAAAACCGTTCCGTCGCCGCCAAGACTGAACGCAATATCAAAACAATCCCCGGTGTTCCGCTCCGGCTTTCCGTCAAAGCCAAAGACCTTTACTTCCAATCCGCGTTTCTCCAAAACCTGACATATTTGCTCAGAAATAAATTGAGAATCCTTTTTGTGGAGATTAACGATTAGCAAAACACGGCGGACTTCAGTCAACATAGTAGGATAACTGTATCACAGAGAAAAACCGTCGTCAATTATCGTGATTTTCTAAAGAGAGCTGCCGTTTTATTTCTTCCGCTGAAAGCCCTTGATCTAACAACTCAAAGAAACGCTGCCTTTCTTTTAAACGTCCCTCATCACGGCCTTTTTCAATACCGATTACTATGCCTTCTGCTATGCCTTCTTCTCGGCCTTCTTCCCTAGCTTCCTCGCGCCAAACTTTTTTTGCGTCTTCCATGTTCCATTCTTCGAGTAACATATTCAGCACCTCCGATCCATGTTTCCTTAAATACTCTTTTAGTATAGCATGTTTTTCGCAATAATAGATAGTTTTTTTCATTGCTTCTTCTAAATTGTCACCTTCCTTCTGATAAGAGCGCATTTTGTCTACAAAAAAACTGTATTCCGCTAATTTTTTACAGCGGTTCACGATTTCCGTATTCTTCCCTTCGTTAATATTGATGATTTTTACCTCTAATTCCAAAAACGGATGTGTTTTTTCCGGCAAGCCTAAATCCTGTCGATTTGCGAATAAATCCGACAAGCGGAGAACCGCGCTGTCGGGGAAGGGATCGGTTCCGTTATAAAGTACGAAAAACTCCGGAAAGGGAATTGTCAGGCGTTTTTTTGAGTACAGGGTACTGCCTTGTAGTTTCTTTTCAAAAATACGGGCGATGTACAGTAACATCCGCAGTGCCATATTCGGATTAATCGTACTTTGATGTTCAATAAGGATGACCAGTTTACCGCCTATCTCAAAAGAAATGTCATTGACAAAATCCATATACAGCACATTTTCGAGCGTGTTAATTTCTACGGGCGCGTCCGGTGGTAAAGTAATTCCGCCGAGGGTACCATACAATTCCCGTAAAACATCCGGATCGTTGAATAGCGTTGTAAAAAAACTATTCTTGTATTTTATGTTTACAGCCATAAATGCCTCCGCTCTATATAAGGCATCAATATGGTTTTTGCTTGATGAATTTTTCAGAAAAAATAATTTTTTGTTACACAGAGGACCGACAATGCTTCTTCGATAACTCAACACACAGACAGATGGAGGCGTGAATTGTTGTGTGTTATCATACGTTACTCCCGTAGAACCTTCCATGAGAGCGGGGTAACCGTAGGACCGGAAAGAAAAAGACTCCCGTACCCTTGAGGCTTATCAAGAATCCTTACTTTGAATATGATAACCCTGCCCTGCAGCTTTCTGAGGGCATGTTCCTTTTCAGGGGGATAAACTGAATAAATTGTTCCGTCTTCCGTACTTTCGATTCCCACATAGGTGTGCGGTTCGGAACCGTATATTTTCACCCGCCCGATGATCTCCTGGTTTTCGGAATTTCCCGCGGCGCTTAACGGCTGCCCCGCAAGACATAAGACAAAACATATACACAATAATGCTTTGAGCGGAAATTTCATGAAATCCATAAAACCTCCTAGCGTATCATGATACACAGATCGATGTCAGGACTTCCCGGACGCTCAAACTCTATTGTCAGATCCCCGGTTTTTCCCTGCCATTCCGGATAGGACTGGAGCAGAACAGAGTTTCCCCGCATCGGGGACCGGTACGTATGAAGATCCCAAACCAGCGGCCCCGTATAGCCCTGGGGAAGATTGAGGATACCCGCAAGGGGATTGTCTATTTCCCATATATCAAAACCCTCAAAGGTATAGTCAGTACCATTAATTCTTTTTGTGTCTGCTTTATCGAAGGAGAAAACTCCAGAGGGCTTCCGGCTGCCGCTGTATACCATCGCCTGACCATACAGGCCAAGGGCATCGGTAAACGCTGAACCTTCCGAAGGGAACCGGACAGGATTGATGTTATGAAGCGCTTCGGAGACAGATGGTACGTTTACCAGGGAATTGGAAGCGATTGCCTGTACCAGTGCCGCGCCGCCGAAATTGCGGGCAAGAAAAGCGCCAAAGGCATATACATTGGAGTATGAAAAATACACGCTATCATCTTCGAGCCATTCGGTTATTCCCGCGAGATTATATCCCGCGAGAAAATCCCGCATCCGTTGATCCACCGGGTGTCCCCCGCTTCCCGGGGATATTTCGATTAGGGGAGAGATCATATCCTCCGCAAGCATGGAGAGCATCTCATTATACCAGGTGTCGGAACTCTCCCCGTGGATAATAGATTTCTCGTTGAAATGGATCATGTGCTGGAATTCGTGTACCAGGGTGGAATAAATCGTATTTTCATATCTGTCCGTAAAATGTGCGTCTATATAAAAAATTTCGGAGAGATTTGTTTTTAAACCATATTCCGAGAGTTCTTGATCGGTATAAGCATCCTTGCTCCAGAAATAGCCCATAACGCCGCTGTACTGCTCCGGGGAATAGTCGCCATCGATATCATACAAGAGTATCTGAATCGCGGGATCGCCGTCCACCCCTCCATAGGAGGGATCACTGGAGGAACCCCCGCCGCCGTATTCGTATCCGAAAATGGCCGTGGTGTAATCATAGATCTCATCGAATTTTTCGGCGATTTTCTCGGCCTTTTCAGAGGTAATTTTGTTATCCGAATCAGAAGAGGAGCTGTTTTCCGCAAAATTGTCCTCGGCAACCCAGACCTTGCATTTGCTTCCGCTTTCCCTGAGTACGGCGGTAATCTGTACCCAATTGCCCTCAGCACCCTCCACCCAGAATTCCCGGCTGGTTTCATCAACTATATCCTCCGCGGCCCGGAAACGAAAGGGCCTGAAAAAACCACGCTCCTCCATCGGCGGAGGGTTTCTGTTAAACCGCTGTGCTTCTTCATGATCCATCCGGACCACCCCGCCAGGGAAAAACCCGGACGCCTTTCCTGTTCCGGTACGGGATATCTCAAGGGATTTCGCGGCGCGGTTCGCCGTTCTCCTGCCGGTTTCGGAACTCCAGGCATCTCCGGTATCAACATACTCCGCTGTATCCTGGGAACGGTTTACCTTTATCAGAAAAACATTCTGGCCCGTTAATCCGGGAATAGCAAGCGATGCCGTATCACCGGAAAAATTGATCTTTTGTACCGGCTCGGAGGTTCCGCCGTATGAGGAAACCGCGTCTGTAATGGTTTCAATCACCGGATAATATTCTTCAGGTATGTCTTCTTTATCGCGGCCGGGATCAAGCTCGCAGGCGGACAAACAAAACAGCAATAACATGACGGCAAAAACGCGGACACTATACGAATTGGTCATACATGGTATCTCCTATACGATATATGGAAAAACTATTCTTACGGCAGCGTTCCAATCAATTTTGCTACTTTTGCGGTTTCTGAAGCGGAGAGGCGCGGATAAAGCGGAAACAACGCGGTTCTTAACGATAACGAATAGGCTTCGGGACATTGGCTCTGCGGAACAAATCCGGTTACAGTATCATCAAAAGCGTTTTCAATCACGATTTCTTTTCGTTTCGCGTAGGCGGCTACATCTTTCATGCCGGTTTCCAGGACAAGCGGAAAGGCATAGGAATTGTATTCCGCGTCATCTGTCTGGACAAGCTGTTTGTGCCGCGTCCGCAGCGCCGATTGTACATACACCGATGTAATGTTTTTCCTTTTTTCAAGGTTCCGCGCCGCTTCTTTAAACTGAATCATCGCCAAAGCCGCGTTCATATCGGGAAGGCCGTATTCGCCCGGAAGCTCCGCAAGATTCCGGAGAACCGACGCGTCCCTCCGGTTGACGGCATAGAGCAGCGCTCCGCCGCCCGCGGTAAGCATGTCACGTTCTTCCAGGCCCAAAATCGAAAAAACGCCGAATGTTCCGGGAGCGTTTCCGCCGATCACAGAACCGTAACTTCGGGAACAATCTTCAATAATGGGAATTCCCATTTCGGCAATTGCCGCCATATCAGGAACATAACCTAACACATGATGGATCACCATACAACGGACTTCGGCGCCATCGGCGTTCTTCGCAATAGCCTCCTGAATGGTTTCCGGGCTTATATAAACCGATGAAGCATCTACGTCGCAAAAAATCGGCTTCAAACCGAGCGCTTCAATCACCCCCAAATAATATTTGGGGGAAAGCGCGGAGATAATAACCCCGGCTCCGGAGGGAAGAGTCATGCTCTTTAACGCAATATATAACGCAATGGCGGGGCTCCGCAGGGCAAGACAATAATCAAAATGAAGATATTCCTTGGCGAGCTGAACCAAACGCTGGCTTTGTTCACCTGGCCCTATCCTATCTTCTACCATTGCCGTGAGAACCGCGTCCATCTCCTTTCTTCTGATAGTCGGAGAATAGACTTCAATTTTCATGTATTACCTCTTCTGTTGAAGAAAGTCCGCTTATACTATCTTCTTAGGTCACTGATTTTCTGGAGTTCTTTTGGATTAAAGAGGTCTCGAATCTCCAGTATTATTAAATAGCCCTCGTTTTGACGGACAACACCGCGGATATATTCGGCACCGATGCCGGAAAGCATCTGCGGCGGCGGCTGGATTTCATCATTTCTAATGGTCACAACGCGGGAAACCCTGTCAATGATAATCCCAAGCTTCATCCCATCAATATCGATAATAACAAACCCGGACAACAATTCATCTTCCGCCGTCATTACCGACTTTTTAAGATGAAATCGTTTATGCAGATTGATGATAGGAATAATTTCCTTACGAAGGTTGAAAATACCCTCTACATAAGTTGGAGCGTTGGGAATGGGCCGGACATTCTGAACTCTGACAATTTCTTTAACATCCATGATGTCAATTCCGTACAATTCTTCACCAAGCTGAAACGTGACTAACTGATGTTGTGTATTGTTTTCTGCCATAAAATCCCCTTACTCAAGCATAATACCCTATTTTATTATTATATAATAATACCTCAAGAAAATCATCCCTTACAAGCCTAATTTTGCATGATTAATGAAAAGTTCTAAAGGATTATATATTTTCTCATCTTCCGGATAATTTCAGATAATTCAACCGGTTTTCCGATATGATCGTTCATTCCGGCCTTGAACATTTTTTCTATATCATCCCTAAAGACATCCGCGGTCATGGCGATAATCGGAACGGTTTTGGCCTTATCATGCTCCATAGCTCTGATTTTCCGGACGGCTTCATATCCATCCATTTCCGGCATGTGGATGTCCATGAAAATAAGGTCATATTTTTCGGGATTACGGATTACACGCGAACATTTCACAAGCCTCCATGCCGTTTTTAGCGCAATCGATGACGGCATGGGTGCTTTCCAAAAGCGAAAGGATAATTTCCCGATTGATTTCCACATCTTCCGTCAAAAGAATGTGCTTTCCGCTAAAATCGAACTCCCCGACAGGCATCTCCGTTTCCGCTTCAAGACTTGTTCTGCCTTGTTCGTGAACAGAGTGATTGACGGCTTTTCCGGCCGTAACAGTAACCACAAAGCGGGCTCCCCGGTCTTCTTCCGATTCCAGCCGTATCGTACCGCCCATCATTTCAATAATTCTTTTTGAAATGACAAGACCCAGTCCGATGCCGCCGTACTTTCGGGAAATACTGCCGTCAGCCTGTTCAAAGGACTGGAAAAGCCTTAATTGCTGTTCCTTGGAAATTCCGATACCGCTGTCTTTCACCGAGAACTGGATAACATACTTATCCTGATTAACTTGAAGCAGATCAACGGTCACTTCTATTTTTCCGCCTATCGGAGTGAATTTATTGGCATTGGTCAAAAGATTACTAATTACCTGCGACAATAACTGTTTGTCGCTGTTAATGTAAGCGGGAACTTCTTCCGCGACATGAATGCTGAACTGCTGGCTTTTTTCATCAATTTTATAATTCACTACATTGCTTACCGCGGCCATCATTTCACGGAGGTTAAAATCGGCATTAATTAATTCAAGTTTTCCCGCTTCAATTTTTGACATTTCAAGCACATCATTGATCACGCCCAATAAATGTACCGAAGCGTCGTTGATTTTTCCAAGACAATACCGGATGCGCAGAGGATCGCTGCTGTTCCCGGCTATCTGTGTCATCCCGATAATGGCATTCATGGGAGTGCGCATTTCATGGCTCATCCGCGCAAGGAAAGTGCTTTTACTTTTACTTTCCTCATCGGACTTCATCTGTTCTATTCTGGTTTTCACGAGCAGATAACTTAAAGAAACCATGAACAGAAAACCCATGATTCCCAAAACAAAAGCCAGATTATTTACCGGATTGTAGTAATAGATACGCGGGGTGATAACGCCGATATGCCATCCGTTAAAAATCGTTCTGAAAAAAGCGATACTGTCCACACCGTTGGAGTCTGTAAAACGTTTTGCCGTAATAGACTCATGGTTCATTAACATATCCGCAAGCAGAGGATAATCACCTCCGGCCTCATTCATGGACATGCCGATCAACGCAGAGTTTGAATGGGACGCAATAATCAGATTATTTGTAATAAAGATACCATATCCGTTATTTGCAATACTCTGATGCCGGATATAATCAGTTATTCTTGTAAGATTTAAATCGATAGCCAATACTCCGTAAAAATAATCGGAAGCATCGATAATCACCTGGGAAAAACTGATTACCTGTTCGCCGGTTTGCGCATCGACATAAGGCTCCGAAAAAAATACCTTTCCGTCATTATTTACGGCCCCTTCGTACCAGGGTCTCGTCCGGGCATCATAATCATCCGGCGGAATCCATCCGAGACCGTCCAAGAATTCCCCGCGGATATATCCATAAATCTTCATAAAATCCGGCAGGGACGACTGTTCATCGAGGTAGAACGCGTTCACTTCTCTTAGATGTTGAAGCATTTCCTCATTGTTTCTGCCCGAAGAAATCATTTTTTCAAAAAAGGTCATTGATATGCCGGAAAAAGTCAGCTCTCTGTTTAAAAGATCAGCCGATACCGCTGTTTGAGTGGTATCCAAAATGCCTTCGCAAATATGCATCATTTGACTGCCGACAATATTACTTACATAAAAATAAGAAACCAAAACCATTCCGAGAAACGCAAGAAAAACAAATAACACTTGCTGAAAATTATTTTTGATGAGCTCAATACGTTTTAACATGGGGGGTTAATGCAGGAAAGCAACACTCCTAATTTATATTTTTTAGCATTATAATGTTTGAATAAGTGAAATGCAACAAAAAAATATTCATTGTTGAAAAACACTTGATGGATTGTACCCGATGAAAAGCCCGGATTCAAGTACAAAGACAGAAAGGCATGGCACATAGACACATACCCTTCTGTGCAAGTTACTACCCGGCAGGGCTTTCGTTTTAGATATTGCTCATCGCCATATCTTTGCGTAACACGTTAAGGTCGTTCAAGATATCTTCGTCCTTGAAACCGGTCATGGCGGCGGCCTTTTCGACGAGGCGGACTCCTTCGTCTTTCTTTCCCATGCGGTACATGGCAAGTCCAAGTCCCTTGGTTGCATAAACATCATCTGGTTCACGGGAAAGAACGGCTTCATTCATTTTGACGCATTCATCATAGTTGCCGCACATAAACTCGGCGTATCCTTTCAGCCTCAGCGCTTCGAGATGTTCCGGTTCAATCTCAAGGATGCGGCCGCAATAGAGCGCTGCCTTCTGACAGCGGTTTTCACGAACCTGTTGCTGTGCCTGCTCAAGGAGCTCTGCGGGATCGGTCATCTTTTGCAGAGATTCTCTTGTCTTTTTCAATCTGAAATTATACGCGCAGTACTGGTTTTCAGATTGAAGGCTGTGGTTCATGGTAAGTCTTGTATTGGGACATCCCCCAAGACATTTGCTGCCGTAATTGCATTTCCCGCAGTCTCCGGCAAGGTCTTGCTTTTTCATCTTACGCCGCCATGAAAAAGCGTTCTCGCCGTTCCAAATATCAGCCAGAGGTGTCTGCCGTATATTTCCTTCGATGTATTCCCTGTCGCGGATAGATGTACAGCCGAGAATATCTCCGTTATGAAGGATGCCGAAGCCCCGAACACCCGCATTGCAGCCTTCCCACATAGGCACACCCTGAATATTGTACGCAATTTTCCGTATCTCAGTTTCTTTCTTGGTGTAGTATCCGATGCAGTCCGCGGGAAACACTTTTAATGTTCCCTGACAGGCTGTTTCATAGCAGAAGTCGATGATTGTACTAATATCCTCAGGTTCTATGAGCCATTCGGGGCGTTCTTTAAGATTGCCCATAGGCAGTCCAATTTGAAGCTGCCAGGAATCCGCCCCCATTTCGATCAGCTCTTGCCTCATTTGGGGAAGTACCGGCAGGTTTCTTTTTGTTACAGTTGTTACCGCGCCTGTTGTAACTCCATGTTTCTTGAGCATCTTAAATCCTTCTTTAAGACGGCGGTACGAGCCCTTTTTCCTGATGTCATCATGGATATCTTCTGTACCATCAACACTGATAGCAATAGTGGCAACCCCCGCATCTTTGAAGCTGCGGATCATATATTCATCTAACAGCCATCCGTTTGTGATTATATTTGCCATCACCCCCTTGCTCTTAAGGCGCGACACAATAAAGGGAAGGTCGCGGCGGGTCAGCGGCTCTCCTCCCGACAGAGTAACCCAACGAAGTCCAAGACGGGCAATCTGCCCGGCAAGGTCGAGCGCTTCCTCTGTTGACAGTTCATCGGGAAGAGGCTCGGCACAGGAAGAACCGCAGTGACCGCAGCGCATATTGCAGCCCATAGTTACTTCCCACACACAGGTGACCGGCTGATATTTCATACACACCCCGGATATCCGTATTTAACTATACAGGGATAACCGTATTTTTCCAGAGGAATATCAGCGCAGCAGGGATAGCCATATTTGACCGCTCCGGGGCTTTCATAGCATGGATAACCGTATTTTAAACCGGGATACCCATATTTAAC
>QMCD01000274.1_pt1 | contig 55463 bp, 30 predicted proteins | sample 1821841 | NCBI WGS metagenome assembly QMCD01 (sample SAMN01991225, study PRJNA193472) | Termite gut metagenome, whole genome shotgun sequencing project. | isolation source: worker | host: Macrotermes natalensis
CGAATGTGAGTGTCGTGTGTTTTAGAGTAGAGTTCTCTGCGATGAGCCGATACCTCGTCCAGAGGAGTCGCCGTCGGTCAGGAAAAAGATCACCTCCGGTTTCATCCGCAAGGCCCGGATCAGCGGGGCCTCGTGGTCCGTTCCCCCGGCCGGCAATGTCCCGTCGATGATCCGCTTGGCGGCGGTTTTGTTGATGTCGTCGGCCGCTTTGAGTACCTCGCCGAAGATCGCGCTCATCGTGTCGCTGTAAAAAACGACGTTGAAACGGTTCTCCGGCGTCAGCGAATCGACTGCCCTGCGGAGTTCCGCTTTCGCTTCCCGGAAAGGCCGACCACCATCCTCCAACATGCTGCTGCTCCGGTCGATGACGAACACGAAACGTTGCGCGGTTCCTTCCGTTCCCCAAAACCGGACCTTCGTTTTACCGCCGCCCGGGCCGGCCCCCGTTCCCGCACGGTCCGAACCCGTCAACCCGGCTCCCGTGTTGAGCGAGGTCACATTTCCGATACCCGGCTGCCCCCGGGGCGAGGAAACGCCGATCGCGGTCTCGGGCAACGAATCGGCGATCGCCTGTTCGCTGAAACGTTCTTCGAACATATCGCGCATCGAGGGAGTGGCCGCCGCGGGGCTTTCGGTATGCGTGTTGCCGTCCGAATCGCTGTAGACACGTCCCTCCTCGCCGTCCTGCTTGAAAACGATGCCGGCGTTGTTGAGCCGTTCGCCGGGAGGGGAATCGGGGTTGCCCCTCACACTGACGAAGAAGAAAAGGAGCAGCAGGATCAGGGCATGGAAAACGAGCGATCCGAACCAGGAAGAGAAGACGAACCCGTACGCGTGCCTGTCCTTCCTTGCCGTCCGCCCTGCCGCTTTCCCTTCCGGAGCGGTCGATCCATGCCGGGGCGTTTGCCTGGAATTCCCATTCATGCGGACGGTCTCTACTGTAGGCGGTGTCAAATTGCGATTTTGGACTGCGCGTTTGGCCTGCGATTTTTGGACATTGTCCGATGTTTGCAGTGTGACAGGTTTCCGTCACCTGGCGGGCATCCCCGCGTCCGGGAGCGTCGTATCGGCACTGATCGGTCCGGTGGCCCGGCCGTCGAGATAGTTGTAAACACGGACCGAGGAAAGCAATCGTTCATACAGGGCCGCGACCGCGAGATTCAGCTTTTTGTCGTAGATGTCCGCGACGATATCGGCCTGGACGTCGGCAAGCGGGATGTCGGTCGCATCGGTGCGTCCCTGGCAATAGAGGATGACGTAGACGCCTCCTTCCTGGACGATCGAGGAAATTTCGCCCGGCGCCAACCGGAACGCTTCCTTTTCGAGCGTCGGATAGCCGCCGTAATTCCGGATCGACGGAATCACCCCGCGGACGAGCCGGCTGTCGTCGATCGAGAATTGCTCGGCCAGGTCGCCGAAGTTCTCCTCGGTCGGCAACCGTGTCGCCTTGTTCCAGACGTCCATCGCGTGTTTTTCGTTTCTCATGAAGATCGCCAGGCAACGGACTTGAGGCCCGAAATTGGCTTCATAACCTTTTTGGACGTCGTCCTGCGTCACCTGGACGCCGGCGCGGACCATTTTTTTCATGGCGAGCATCGGCCACACGGTATTCGTACGGTAAATATCGACGCTCACCCCGGCCTCCGTTGTCGCCTGGGCCAGCCAGCGCGGGATATCGGGCGTTCCATCCTGGAGCAGCGGGAGGTTCCTGACGGCCATCTCCCGAATTTCGTCGTCGATCTCCGCATTGGAAATCGTGATGTTACGTTTGCGGCATTCCTGTTCGACGAGGAGTTTGCCGATCATTTCGTTCAGGAGCGTCTTGCCGTGACGGCGGACACAGCGGTCCGCGAGCCGTTCCGTGGAGATCGTTTGCCCGTTGACCACGGCGGCGACGTCCGGGTGCTGTTTCGAACGTGCCGGGTCGGTCAGGAGAACGTCGATCTTCGCCCGGTCCATCAGCTCGTCGAAAACGACACCGGAAATCTTCCGGATTTTTTCGTTGCGCACATGGAGTTCAAGCTGCGCCTGGACCTTGGCGATATCGACATCCTGTGCCGGGTAATGCTGCTCGCACTTAAAGACGACGAAAAAACCCTCGGGCCACTCGAAAACCTGGGAGATTTCCCCCGGTTTCAGGGCGAACGCGGTTTGTTCGACGATCGGCTGATACGCGTGGCGGCGGATCGGGTGGAGCAGTCCACCGTACGGTTTGCTGGCCGTGTCGATGGACAGATTCTTGGCGACCGATTCGAAAGAATCGGGATTGGCGACCACTTCGGCCCGGGCGCGCTCGGCCTCGGCCTTCGAGGGAAGCACGATTTGGCGGACCTGTACGGAAGGCCCGAACCGGGACTCGAACTCGCGCCGGATTTCCTCCTTGTCGACTTCGAGGCGTTGTCCGGCAAGTTTGGTCAGCGCCAACAGCGGGGCGATCAGGTTTTCAATATAATCAGTCCGATCGCATCCTTTCTGCTCCTCGATCAGTTTCAGCCAATCCTCGGTCGAACGGTCGTAGGTTTCCGCCAAACGCTTGATCTCGGCGTTGATCTCCTCCTGCGTCACCTGGATGTTCCGTTTTTGACATTCGTCGAAAATAAGCTGTCGCTTGATTTCATCCTTGAGCATTTCCGGACCGAACTGCCGCAGGGCTTCGGCGGCAAGATGGTTCTTGAGAATCTTGTCCTCCCCGACCTCGGCGACGATTTCGGGCATGGTCACACTTGCAGTGACGGCGGGAACCTGCGGTGTCGGCCGAGCCTGTTTAGCCGGACCGACCTGATCCCGGGCCTGTAAAATGCCGGACAACAGAACCATGAAAAACAGAATCGTGAAAAACACGACCGGGAAAAACGGGGCTGCGGAAAACCGGGCTGCGGAAAACAGCGTCATGGAAAAAGGCAAACGGATGTTGCGGGGGATATGGCGTTGCATCAATGTAATTCTCCAAATTGGGTTCGGGATTCGACCCGGAACGATACCCGATCGGAAAAAAACGGTCAAGAGCGGTTTTTGTACCTATACCGCAACCGGCCTGAAAGCGTTCCCGCGAACAATCGCTTGTCGCTTGAACGAAACGTGCAACAAGATATTTGCAAATATCTTATGGCGAGTGAGTGCGACAAACAACCTTGACCAAACAACCTTGACCAAACAACCAATTTCACCGCGTTTCCCGTATAATCCGAGGCTGTGCGGCCCCTTGTCAGAGCCGTTTTCTCCAATCATCCAGGAGTCGAAAGGCGTCCATAGGCGAAAGCGACTCCAGATTCAGGGCCCTCAACTCTTCGATGACCGGGTGATCGTCCGGCCCGAACAGGGAGAATTGGATCCGTCCGACGTTCGCGACGCGACGTGCTTTTCGTTGTTCCGGGTCTTTTTCGACCCCGATGGCCGTCGCTCGAACATGTGTCCGCTCAAGCTCTTCGAGAATTTCCTCGGCGCGACGCAGGACCCGTTGCGGAACACCGGCCAACCGGGCGACATGGATTCCGTAGCTTTTGTCGGCGGCACCGGGCACGATTTTGTGCAAAAACGCGATTTCCCCGTTGTGTTCCCGGATCGCGACATTCCGATTCGTAATCCCGGTAAAAGTTTCCTCCAAATCGGTCAACTCGTGATAATGGGTTGCGAAAAACGTGCGGCAACCGATTTTATCGTGTAAATACTCGACGACCGCCCAAGCGAGCGAAATCCCGTCATACGTGCTGGTTCCGCGCCCGATTTCGTCGAGGATGACCAGGCTTTTCGGGGTCGCCATGTTCAAAATCCGGGCCGTTTCGGTCATTTCGACCATAAACGTGCTTTGGCCGCGGGAAATCTCGTCGCTGGCCCCGACCCGGGCGAAAATACGGTCGACGACACCCAGTTCCGCTTCCCGCGCCGGAATGAAACTGCCGATTTGCCCCATCAACGTCAGCAGCGCAATTTGCCGGATGAAGGTGCTTTTCCCGGCCATGTTCGGACCCGTGATAAGCTGAATCCGACCCGAGGAATCGTCCGAAACCGTATCGTTCGGGACAAAGGTTCCCTGTGATTCGATCGCGTCAAGCACCGGATGTCGGCCGTCGATGATTTTCAACACCGGTTCGGGAACGATTCGGGGCCGGCAATATCCCCGATCCCGGGCAAGGACGGCGAAATTTGCCAGGACGTCGAGATGGGCGAAAGCGGCCGCCGTTTTGTGCATCGCGCCGCGGTTTGCGATGGTCTGTCGGACCAGTCGCTCGAAAATCTCCGCTTCCAATTCGCAAGCCCGTTCGTCGGCCGTGAGGACTTTTTCCTCATATTCTTTCAATTCAGGCGTAATATAGCGCTCGGCGTTTTTGATCGTCTGCTTGCGTACGTATGACGGGGGAATCTTGTCGCGATTGACGTTCGTGATCTCGATGTAATAACCGAAAACCCGGTTGTATCCGACTTTCAGCTTCGGGATCCCGGTCCGCTCCGTCTCCTCCGCCTGGTATCGCGCGATCCATTCCTTTCCACCCTGTTTGAGCCGGCGATATTCGTCGAGTTCGGCATGAAAACCGTCGCGGATGAACCCTCCTTCCCGGCTGTTGATCGGGCATTCCTCGACCAGCGCCTCGGTAAGTGACTTACACAGCGTTTCGCAAGGATCGACCAGTTCGCGGAGCGTCCGGAGCAGGGTCGAGGACGCGGGGCCGAGCAGTTCGTGAAAAACGGGAACAACCAAGAGCGTCCGGCCGATACAGGCAAGATCGCGAGGCGTTCCGCGGCCCTGGCCGATCCGGGTCATAAGCCTTTCAAGATCATAGACTTTCCGCAAATGTTCCCGCAGCGCTGTCGCGGTCCGGTCGTCGGCACACAGTTCGGCAACCGCGTCTTGCCGGGCCTCGATTTCCCGGATGTCCGTGAGCGGCGCACCAACCCAGTCGCCGAGCAGCCGGGCGCCCATCGACGTCGTGCAGTGATCGAGAATGCCCAGGAGCGTGTTGTCCCGCCGACCTTCCCGCATCGTTCGCGCGATTTCCAGACTCCGGCGACTCGCTTCGTCGATTTCCAGTTGCCGCCCGGTCCGGTACGGGATCAACGTATCGAGATGCTCCAGCGACCGGCACTGCGTTTCCCCCAGGTAATCGAGCACGGCGCCGGCCGCGCGAAGAGCGGGAACATCCGCCTTGCCGTCGGTGAAACCGAAGCCTTCGAGCGTCGCCGTCTTGAAATGGCGGCACAGGTTTTCCAGGGCCGTCTTGAACCCGAACGCCCACTCAGGCCGGCGCGTCACCATGATTTTTTCGAGCGGAATCTCTTCTCCATACGTATCCGGGACGAGCAGCTCCGTCGGATGAATCCGGGCCAACTGGTCGGCCAATTGCCGCCGAGGGAGCGTCGCGGCCTCGAATTTCCCGGTCGAAAGCTCCACCCAGGAAAGACCGCGACATTCCGGATCGTCGGTGTCGGGAACGATCGCCGCCAAAAAATTGTTCGTCCGGGGATCAAGCAGCGCATCTTCCGTCACGGTCCCGGGCGAAACGATCCGGGTGATTTCGCGTTTGACGAGTCCCTTGGCCTTTTTCGGATCTTCCATCTGTTCGCAGACGGCGGCCCGGTATCCGGCGGTGATCAGCTTGCCGATATAAACGTCGAGTTGATGGTAAGGAAAACCGGCCATCGGCATCGCGTCGGCGCCTTTGGCGCGGCTCGTCAGGGCCAACCCGAGCACCTGGGCGGCCGTTTTGGCGTCGTCGTTGAACAGTTCGTAGAAATCGCCCATGCGGAAAAGGAGCAACGCCCCGCCGCACATCGTTTTGGCGTCGAAATATTGCCGCATCATCGGCGTCAGACTTGCATCGCTCATGAAAAAACGGGGGACGAAAGGAAAGTCCGGTTAAACGAACAACGGGCAAAATCGGAGCCTGCAAGGTACGATTGCTCTCCGCGAAAGAATCGCACCTTGGTGTCAGGCTCACCATTCGCGGCCAAAGGGGCTTGCATCGCCGTGCTCGAAAACATCGTGCTCCGGAAGCCCCTTGGCTCATTTGTTATGCGGAGCACCGTATGCCGAAGCCGGTTGAGTCACAGGCAAACACCGCACGCTCAACCGCCCGCTCAACCGTCCGGCCACACTCCGGGCTGCGTTGTGTCCGGAGGGCAGACTCGCGAACCGTCGGCTTTGGGAAATTGCGGCCAATTTCAGGAAATTTCAATGGCTTCCGGTATCCTCCTGTTGCGATCAACGCTGTTGAGGCCGGGCTTCCGGTGGGATCGCAAACGCCTGGTGCAGACCGTCGCCGACGGTCAGGAGCCACAGGAGGCCGCCGCGTTCAAAAACGACATCGCGTTCCCCCACGTGGATGAGAACGCCGCGAAACGATCCGGCGTCGATACGGTCCCCGATTTTCGCCTTGACGATCGTGTCGGTGGTCCGCTCGGTCAACCAGACGACCGTCTCTCCGTCGATTTGCTGGATCGACGTCAGGTAGGTGTAATCGGCCTTGTCGACCCCGCCGCGCGCAGACCGCATCAGGTTTCGTTCGGCAATCAGGCGATACGCTTCGAAACGGTCCGAAGCGAGACGGCGAAAATACCCTCCCGGCAGGCGGTCGGCCGGCGGAAAAGGATCACCGGGCGTCGCCGGAGGGATCGCGACGGCCTCGATCGTGAGTACCATGTCGAGTTGTTCGGAATTCTCGACCGGCGTCAGACTCATGGAGACGATCCGGTGGAGAAAGACGGCCCAGTAGAATTCGTAGAGAAACCGGTCGATCCGGTCGAGTGTTCCGCGGCTTCGCACCTGGAAACGGTATTGGTAGGCGAATCGCGATTTGACCGGTTCGGAGGATTGGACGGCGGGATTGTCCAGGTCGCAAAAATCAAGGACTTCGAGCAGCCAAAACTGGTAAAGCGATCGGGCGGCGGTCGGGGTGAGCGGCAGGGAACGTTGGTACAACGGCGCATCGGCCGCGATCGTTTGCCGCATGAGCCCGATGGAGTGCGTTCCCCGTTCGATTCGCCGGTTCGCTTCGTCGATCCGTTGTTGCAACCCGGCTCGCGGCTCCTTGTAAAACACGGTGTAGATCCGGACGCCGCCGTACCAGGCGCCGACTACGAGAACGATCAGGATTGCGAGAATACTTCGCAGATTTTTCATGCGGATACGGCGTTGTGACGGCTAAGTTGCGACGGCTGAGTTGCTCGTGTTCTGAAATCGTCAATTGTCCATTTGCAATGCAGCGGCCGCATTTCAGGCGGTTAGGCTTCGAACGGCAAGACAATCCTCCCGCGAACCATCGCCTGCCGCTCGAACGATCCGTGTAAACACTTACATTAACAAAGGTTGTGGGCGAGTGAGTGCGGCAGGCAGACTTGACCGAATGTCCGTTGTCATCGCGTTTCCGATATATGCTTGTCAACGGAACAATTTGTCGCCGCACGACGGATTCCCCCCATTGTATTCCGTCCGCTTGCAGGTTGCAAGAAGCCGTTTCGCGTGAAAGCCCGACTCGATTGTCACGGAAACGTCGATGGAATTCAGGACTCGCGGCTTGTTTTCCACGCCGCGGGAAAGTATACTGAAAGTATGCTGAAAACCATTGCAATTTCCCGAAGCCGGGGTCGCGAGCCGCGACGGGCGGTAGGCTCCCGGCTGTGAGTACACGGCGGTTGCCGATGCAAATAGGGTCCCGGAAGGCAAACGGGCGGTTAAAACGGGCTGTGTTTACCCACGACTCAACCGGCTTTCGGTAAAATCCTTCCGCGGACAATTCCGCGCACAGTCGCCTGCCGCTCGAACGATCCGTTTATGTCATTATGCAAAAAAGAAGTTAGGTCCGAGTGCGTGCGGCAGGGCGAGTGCGGCAGGCAGACTTGACCAAAGGGTCGTTTTCATCGCGTTTCCAGTATAGTCACCGCTCTTCAGACTGAAGGCCGGATAGGCGCCGCGGGCGTTTCCTTTCGATCGGCGTTTTGTCGCGACAACGGGATATTCTTCTCATGGTTTGGCTTCTCGTCGGTTACATGTGGCTGTTTCTTCACCGACCGTTCGAAGTCTGGCCGATCCTGGGTGCTATACGCCTGGAGCGTGTCTACATGCTCTTCACAATGCTCGTCTGGGCAACGACGGCCAAAAAGGAATGGACCGAAAATCGCGTCAATTTCGCTCTTTGCGCCGTCGCCTTTTCCATCACCTTTTCGACCGTCATGAGTCCGTATGTCGATATCCTCAATTACATACCGACGCAGGATTGGCTCAAGGTATTCATCTTCTATTTGCTTATCATGAGCACGGTCAAAAAGGAAAAAGACCTGAAAATCCTTACGACCGCCTTTATCGTCTGTTTTTTCCTTTACATGCTCCATTCGTTCCGCGAATACCAGAACGGCAAGGGCAAATGGGCGATGGATACGTGGCGCATGGTCGGGGTCGATTCCACCATGAACGATCCCAACACGTTCGGCAACTCGATCGTCTACGCGTTGCCGATGCTCTATCCGTTGATGGCGCTTTTCAAAAAGAAGTGGCACTGGCTTTTCCTCGCCGCCTACTTCCTGCTCAGCTTTCGCTGCGTCCAACTTACCGGGTCCCGGTCTTCCATGCTTGCAATCGGTTTCCTCCTCGGCAGTTGCGCCGTGGCGTCCAAGCATCGGGCGAAAATCGTTCCGACCATGGCCCTCTGCATTCCCCTGATCTGGTTTTCCATGAATGAAAACCTGAAGGATCGCTATCGGACGATCTGGAACCCGTCCTCCAACAAAGGCGCCACCGATTCCGCCTTGGGACGTGTCGAAGGTTTTTGGGGGGGGATCAGAAATTTTGAAAATTCGCCGATTTGGGGCATCGGGCCGGAATGCCATCCGTTCACGACGCCGACCAAACTGCAAACACACCAGCTTTACGGGCAGATCATCGGCGAACTCGGACTGATCGGCATTTTCGCCTTCTTATCCCTGCTGGGGGCGATCCTTTTCAATCATTGGGAAATCATCCAACTCCGCAAGACATTGCGCGACGTCGGGAGGGAAAAGGACGCCGATTACTGTTACCGCGTTTCCGGCGGCGTCGTCATTACCGTTTTCCTTCTCCTTCTCCTGGGCTTGGGCGGTCACAACATGTTGCGCTACACCTGGGTCTGGTACGCCGCCTTCCAGGGAATCGCCGTTTCCATCCTGCGGGAAAAGGTCGCCAAGGTCCGTTTCGCCAAAATGACCGGAATCGACATCAAGACCCTTCGTTTGAATTAGAGCCGGTTCAGGGCGGACTTTTCCGGCTTTTTCCAAAACCGGGCGTGTTTTCGGGCCACGGCATGTGAGACCGGTGCGATCCGGCCGGAAACCGGTACGGGAACGCGGCAAAAGACGGAAGCCGACGAAAACGGATTTCCATCGGCTTTTTTAGACCGCAAACGGCCTGAAACGGTTTCCGCGAACAATCGCTTGTCGCTCGAACGGAATACGCAACCCGATATGTACACGGATGTTGTGGCGAGTGAGTGCAACAAGCAGTCGCCACCAAACAACCAATTTCACCGCATTTTCAGTATAACAGCGACATGTGAATCAAATTCACGTTTTTTTGACTTTGGGTCTCGTACAACGCAATACCCCGATCCCGGCCAGTCCGATCCCGAAGATGAGCATGGAAGCGGGTTCCGGTGTCGCGGCAGGGGGGCCGGGCGGCTCAAGTACCCAAGTGAAGTTCCCCGCGTTGATGCTGTTCACATCACCGCCGGTAACGGCTTGGATGTGAGCCTGCATATAAAAATTCGACCCGGAATCCGTAATGTACGCGGCAAAAGCATCCCAAGTTATTCCATCGACAAGACCGGCATTCTTGAAAATGGGGGTCCATTCCTGATTGCCTGTCTGAAACGACGATGTGAGGAGATAATCGCCAAGCTCGTTTCCCCAAATTTTCCACGAGCCGTTCAAAATTTTGGCCTGACCATTCTTGCCACCTCCGAAAGATTCGTATCCGTCGACGAAATCGAAAGTAAAATCGACCGTGTTGTTTTCGCCTTTCGAGACCAATATCTCGAAACCGCCCCAGTAGTCGGAGGCTTTGGGATCTTTCGAGCTTGTCAAAACGAAGCGATAGGAATCGTCATATTTCGACAATAGTTCGGCTTGTGCAACGGAAGCCATCACAAAAAGCGACAAACAGGTCACAACAGCGAGCAAGTTCTTCATGTTGATTCTCCAAGGTTGCGAAAGAAAATTGTTGCTTCAGGTATTTGCGACACGCAATAATCATGCCAAGCCGGCAAAAACGGGGCTTTGATTTTTTCTCTTCACCGCATCATCACCGCACCACGGCATCAAGAAGGACTTGGAATCAGTGCGCGACAGCCGGAAGTATCAATGCAACGCTTTGTTTTTTCAAATGATACGCACGGCAAGGCCGGCAATAAAAACGCCTTGGACATCTTGGACATGTTGTGGGCACGCGATGATTTGAGCGGAATGTCCAATCGTATTCTTGTATTTATTTGCTTGGGACACCATGCCGCTTCCGCCCATTTCGGACTTCTTGCTGCCGCATTATACTGCATCTGTATTATTTTGCCATAGTCAATGTATCACAAATCATCCTTCCATATTGATTTTGGCTTTGTTTCATAACCCCCGGCAAATCCTTCCCCTGCTTTGCCAAAATGCCGTTTGTGATACAATTAAGGAACGAATTGACCGATGAATTAGACGTCGAACGGCATGACAATCCTTTCGCGAACAATCGCCTGCCGATCGAACGAGACGCTTAAGCACTTGTCTAAAAAGAGGTTGTGGCGAGTGATTGCAACAGACGGTCTTCGCCAAACAACCAATGTCGCCGCGTTGCCGGTATCATTTCAAACTTCATCTCCGTATCGTATGTCGTTCCTGTTTCTTTTTTCAGGCTTTCTCCTCATCGGAATTTTATCGGTCCATGTCGTAAAAAACAAGGGGTTCGTTCCCTTCGAGCATCGAACGGCGATACCGTGGAAATTGACGGATATCCTGCTTCTCCTGTTCCTGTTCTTCGTCCTTTTGATCGCGAACGGCGTACTGATAGGGTTCACGTTGGCCTTGAGCGGCCATGCCGATTCGTTCCGTGCCGATTCTCTCCAGCCGCGTCTGCACGAAGCTTCCGGACGGTCCGTTTCTTCCAACGCCGTTTCCATCGGCCGGTCCGGGGAATCCGCCGCGGAAATTGCCAAACAACATCCGCTCACGCAACTGGTCCTTCAGGTAAAAGACAATCCGGCGATCATGCTTCTCGTCATTCTTTGCGCCGTCGTCGCCGCGCCCCTCGGCGAAGAATTTTTCTTTCGCCTGCTGCTCCAGGGCTGGTTGCAACATTGCGAGTGGGACCGGCGGCGATTGCTTCCTTTTCCCGCGTGGACGATCGGCGTGTTCCCGGTCGGGTCTGTCGCGCTCTTTTTCGCCCTGATTCATTTCCGAAACCCCGGGGCCGCCCCGCCCCCGGTCGGCCATGTCGTCTTATCCCTTCTCAGCCAGTTGACGGCGACCTGCGCGACTTTTTTGTTCGGCATTTTCTACCTGCGCATCGTTCGAAAAGCGACGTTGCGCGATTTCGGAATCGATTTGTCCCGCATTTTACCGGATGTGCGCACCGGCTTGTTTTTTCTCGCCCTGCTCCTGCCGCCGATGATACTCATACAGAAAGGACTGCACGCGTTGTTGCCCGACGTGACGACGGACCCGGTGCCGTTGTTTTTTTTCGCGATTGCGCTCGGTCTCCTTTATTTCCGTTCCCAGCGAATCGTCGCCGGCCTTGTGCTGCATGCCGCTTTGAACGGCGTCATGCTTTTCCTGCTTTTCACGCTCGTGTAACGTAAGGCATAAAAACAGATACATCGAGGTTAATTTCCCATGTCCGAACTCTTCGATAAAAATGCGATGATCGCCCACATGAACAAGGATACCTTCGCGGTGAAAACCACCGGAATGGAGATTGACGACGTACGGCCGGGCTACGCGAGAATCCGCCTCCGCGTCGAGGACCGGCACCTGAACGCCATCGGAATCACCCAGGGAGGCGTGCTGTTTACGCTTGCCGATTTCGCCCTGGCCGTCGCGTCCAACACCGTGGAGGGTGTCGAATCGGTCGGAATTGAAGGAAGCATTTCCTTCCTCAGACCGTCGAAAACCGGCGACGTGTTGACTGCCGAGGCGACGGAAATCGCTCGAACGCGCTCCCTGTCAACGGTCGAGGTGTCGCTGACGGATCAGGCGGGAACCTTGTTGGCCCGTTTTCACGGCCGCGCGTTTTTGAGAAAGGTCGCCCGACTCCCGGAAAGTCCTCACTGAAAAGCGCCTTTGACCGATTTGAAAAGGCTTGGGGGCCGGCTTCGGGAAATTTCAACCGCCTTCGGTATTACCCGGTGCGACCCGACTGGGCGAAAAAGTGGAAAACGACGGACGCTTCAATCGAAAAAACATGGAGCGTTTGCACGACACATCATCGACCCGGTTGAGCCGAACGCGGTAGGCGTCGGTTCCGGAAATCCATCTACCGTAAACGGCATGGCAACCCTCCCGCGCACAAGCGCCCGCCGCTCGAATAATCCATTTATGTCATTGCACAAACAGGAGTTGTGGGCGGAAATCATGGGCGAGCGAGTGCGACAGGCGTACTTGACCGCATGCTTGACCAAATGGTCGTTTTCATCGCGTTCCCGGTATGCCTACCATTGCTTCGTGAGGCCGAACCCGCCGGCATGAACCGTTGCCCGGTCATAGAGGTCGGCGTCATAATTGACGAATAGCGACAGGTTTTCCAGTCGATGGGGTTTCCAGTTCGCCCCGATACCCAAATTCAGGTAATCGCGGCCGATCCGAGCGCCCCGAATGTCGGCGGTTCGTTGGTCGGTAATCGTCGCACCGGCAAAACGGACGCCGGTTCGGGCATATTCCGTCCCATTCAACTGTGTCGCATATTGAATCCGCGCCCTGAAATCAAGATTGTCGCGGGCGTCGAATTCCGCACCCAAACCGAAACGGAGCATCATTCGTTCCAGCGTCGAGTCGTCATACACCAACGCGGTCAGGCCGCCGGACTCACGGTACCCCTTCATCCACGCCTGTTCGAAGTCGAACGCAACGGTCGGCAGGAATGTCAGGTTGGTCCAGAACGTGATAGGACGTGCGAGCTCCATACTGGTCGCGAGGGCGTTGCCGTCGGTTTTATTCCCGAAGCGTTCCGAAATCGCGGCGAACCGTCCGGTCGGTCGAATGTAAACATGACGGTCGACGTCGTAGCGTTGGTGGGAGTATCCCAGATAAAACCTCATTTCATATCGATCGAACCGGGTAAGGCCGTAAAAACCGATTTCGTAGTCCTCCATCTTCGTCTCGCCCGTCGTTTGTCGCAGACGCGGATCCGAATAATTGAAGGCCAACCCGACGGTCGAACGATGCGACACCTTCCTGTCCGCTCCGACCACGACACCCGAACGATCGACGGTGAACGGATGGGCGTTGCCGTCCGGGCGAACGTCGTCATAACGACCGTAGAATTCCCCCCAAATTCGTCGCGCGGATCGGTTCTTCGAAACAACCGCGCCGCAGGGGGCGCAGGCCGTTTGCGAATCCGACGAAAGCCGATTGAACGGATGCCGCCACGGTTGCTTCACGGCCATCATCATGGAATTCGGTACGAGGTCGCCGTGAATCCAATCCAGCATGTCGCAAACGGCGGCGTCGCTGAGAGTCGGGTCCGAGAGATGATCGATCAAGTCCTTCAAGGCCGGATCGCCTTCCAGGACCAATTGATCCAGGTTGCCGCCGATTTCAACCCGGTTGTGGCGATTGCAGATGTTTCCAAAGCCGTTGTCCGGGTTTCCCTCGAACCAAAGTTGGAAAAGATCGCCCCGCCAACCCTGTTCCATCCTGACGCCGCGAGGAAGGTGGTCCGAGAGAACCGGTTCGGCAAATTCGGCCGACTCGTCCGCGGCACTCCCCTGCGAAGCGTCAATGATCGTGAAGTAATCCGATTCCCCGGCATTGAAATTGTTGATGGAGATATGGCCGGCCCAATAATCGAACGCGACGTGGAGCTCGGCCTGTCCGTCGGCGATGGTTACGACACCGCCGTCGGTGACGTCGACGCGATCACTGTACGGCTCGTATTTGCCCGTCGCCGGATTCGTGCCGAACTGCGTGATGCGGACATCGAAACGGCTCCCGGCTTCGAAGGTCAGGTCGCCTCGAACCGTCAGCGCGTGTTCGACCGGCTCCGTGTTCGGAGAATTCGGATCGAACCGCGAGAGGCCGTCCGGTTTCAGGATTCCGCCCGATTCCACGACTCCGCCGCCGTCCAGGGCGCCCAGAACGCCCGTGCCGGAAAGGATCGCATTGTTTTGAACGGCAAAGGCATTCGTTTTTCCATAATCGCCGAAGACATTGAGTTTTCCGGCGGCGACGGTGACGCTCCCGGAGTAGTCCGAAGGGAGCGAACCGACTCTGTTGTCGCCGTTTTGCCCGGCTCGATGCAAAAGCGATAAGACGCCTTGACCGTCTTTGACCAGGTCGGCCGTGCCGGGATTCATCAGGTTTCCGGCATATCCAAGTTCCGTATCTTCCGATATGGCGAACGTTGCCGCGACGCCCTCATTGATTTGGACCGGATTATAGAGGGTCATCGTGTCATCGGTGCGCAGCGCGGCCTTTCCTCCGGCATTTCCCGTAAAGACGATGTCGTTTCCGCCGGAAAAATCGCCGTCGCCGACCGTGCCGCGGCCGCCGAGTTGATTCGCCAGATTGACGGCCACGGTGCCGGCGTTGATGAAAATGCCTTCTTCGAAGTCATTGCCTCCCGTGTTGCGGAAATTCAACACAGCGTTTCCGGTTTTCACAAGTTCTCCCGTCGGAATGATATTCCTGTCATTCGTCCAGGAAGCGTCATTGATATAAATGCCTTCGACGGCGTCGGCGGCGGCGGTTGCCCGGATCCCGCCGCTGCCGCTTATCGTGAGATCGCCTTCCGCGTCGACGTTCAGGCCGCTGACGATGGCTTGTGCGTTGACGCCGATCAAGACCGCGTCTCCGGCGTGCGCGGACAGGTTGACCAGGTCCCCGTTCTCAAAGCCGTGCGCATAACCGGTCTCGCCGGCCGGCGGATTCGGATCAATGCCCGGTTCGTACTGCGTGCTTTTCCAATTCAAGTCGAACCAGTCGCCGCCGACGTCGCGGTTCATCGTGAGTGTGTTATGCTCGACGACGAGCCAAACCTGCGATTCGGTTGTCGCGCCGTCGCGCATCTCGAATCCGTAGCCGCCGCGCGGCGTGCCGTTGACAATTCTATTCCCGTTCAAGTATCCTTCAAGGACGCCGCCCCGTTCGATCCCGTCGATCTCGCCGCCGGTGACCGTGATGGTGTCGTTCGAATCGACGATCAGGTAAGGTCCGTTGCTGAGCGAACCGAAGAAATTGACGGAGCCGTTCACGATCGTCATAGCGCCTTCCACCCGGAGCAGATCGTTCGGCGTCGTTGCCGCCGTATCGTTCGGAGCGTTCGTGTCGAAGGCGTCGTATTCGAACGTGAAGCCTTCCAGCACGATCGTATCGTCGCTCCGGAACGTCAAGGTTCCCCGCTTTGCGTCAACGGCCAGGGAATACTCGTTCAGCGTCGTCGAATCAGGAGCCGACGTACCGTTGATGACGATGTCACTCGCCTGGACGGTACCGCCGCCGGCAAGTTTCGCGCCGTCGCCCAGTGTGAAGCTGCCGCCGGCGACGTTGTTGCCGTAAACGGTTTGTACCGTCCGGTCGCCGACGATGCGGAAGGTTCCCTCTGCAATCGTGGTCGTGCCGGAAATGGAAGCGTTATTCCTGATTTGCAGGATTCCGGCTCCCGTTTTCGCGACGGAACCGACCGCGAGGGCGCTTTCCGCCAGCGTTCCGTCCAGCAACAGGGCGTTCTCCTGCCCGTCGAGGTCCGTTCCGACGTCGAAGGTCGCCGTCACGGCGTCGTCGATATTCACCGTCTGGTTCATGGTCACGACGACATCGGATCGCAAGGTCGCGTCGTCTTTGAACACGATGGCCCTGCCGGAACCGACGCCGAGTTGGTCGGCCCGATCGACGGCCGTCACACCGCCGTACAATTCGACGCCGTTTTCAAACAGGTTGCCGCCGGTGTTGCGGAAGACCAGTTCACCGCCGCCGTACTTTTGCAACATGCCCGTAATTTGCAGCTTCGGCGTTCCGGCGCCCGGCCCCGGGTCCAGGTAACGACCGACAATGCCGGGATCGCTCGTTGTCGCGGTAATGCTGCGGCCCGTACCGGAGATCGTCACATCGCCGTACGTGTCCGTGCCGTCGAGCCCGGTTGTTCCGCTGTCGCGTCCGACAACCATCCCGCTGACCAGTACGTTCGAATTCAACGTCACGTTCAAGTCGGAGTCGCCGGAGAAATGCACTTTGTCCCCGTCGCGGAAAACGTTCTCCACCGCGCTATTCGTGCCGCTCTTTTGCAAACTCGTGAAGTTCGACGCGGTCGTGTCCCAACGGACCGAATCGCCGGTCGGCGTCCAGTCCATGGTGAGCGAATTCAATTCGGCGTCGAGCCAGATTTGGGAGTCGGCCAGGTTCGCTTCGTTCGAAGCCGACGTATCGTTGAAACGGAACGAGTACCACACCCTGGCCGAGAGATTTTCGAATACCGTTCCGTTGATTCGACCTTTGACCTTGTCGTTCAGATTGGCATGCGTTTGGCCGCCTGTCACGGAAATCGCCTGATCGGCGTCCACGATCAGGTATTTGCCGGCTTCGAGACGGGTGCCGGACGGCGTGATGTCGATCGTACCGGAATCGACCGTAATCGTATTCATGCCGAGAATCGAAAGCAAATCGTTGGGCGTATCGTCTTTGTCGGTCGTCATGTTCGCTTCCCCGGCATCGTAATGGAACACGAAACCGTCCAGCACGGCCGTCGAGGAGGCGCCATTCCCCAGGAGCGTCAATTTGCCGTATCGGTTCGTATCGTCGAGCGTCGTGGCGCCGGTGGAGAGCGTCGCCGCGTCCGGGGTAATGATTCCTTCAATGCTGAACGTGTCGGCCTTGACGGTTCCCCCACCGGCCAGCGTTCCGCCGGCCGAGCCGGTATTCAGGTTAAATGCGCCGGCATCGCCATACGTGACGCCCTGAATGACCCGGAATGTTCCGCCGTTTTCGACCGTCGTGGTCGCATTCAGCACGGAGTTCGCGCCGATCTGCGTGAACCCGCCGGATTCCCGGGTCACCGTTTTGGCGCCGTCGCCGGGGGCCGCATCCGAAATGCCGCCGTTCATGTAGATGTTTTGGCTTCCCGTGAAATTCAATGCCGAGGTCGCGTCGAGTGAAATATCGGTACCATTATTGATGAAGACGATGTCGCCGCCCGCGGCGTCGAGAATCAACCCGGCGGCTGAATGGACGACGACGGCCGTTTCTCCCGAGCCGGCCGTGACGGCCAAGTGGGCGGCATTGTCACCATCCGCATCTTCCGCGGCGATCCGGGCGCCGGTGATGCCGGTATCAACGGCGAACACGTTTTGAATCGTCTGCGTTTGAGTCGAAACGATACGGGTATTGTTGCCCTTGAACGTGACGACGCCGTTTTTATCGGGCGTCGTCGCATCGTAAACGCCGAGCCGGTCCGCCGCTTCCTTCAGGGCGATGCTTCCTCCGTAAATGTCGACGCCTTGCTCGAAAAAGTTCGTGCCGGTGTTGGCCAGCGTCAACGTACCGGAGCCAAATTTTGCCAGCTTGCCGGTCGTATCGAATCGTTGCTCTTGAGTAAGCAGTCCGTCGGCATAGTGGCCGACGATCACCTCGTCCGGATTGGTTCGCTTTCGAGCCGTGATGCCGCCCGTCCCGTCAAAGGTGAGGTTGGACGTGTCGATGTTCCTGTTGACGTTGATGCCGCTGACGATCACGTCACGATCCAGCGTGACGGCGTAGTCGGTCGCGCCGGCGTCGTTGAAATACACGAGGTCGCCGTCGTAGAAATTGTAGTCGCGGACTTCGTTTCCCGAAATGCCCGTGTGCTGCATGCTTCTCCAGCCGGATGTCGTCGCGTCGGCGGCGGTCAATGCTCCGGTACTCCAAACGCCGTCGCCCCCTTGCCAGACGGTTTCCAGCGAATTGTGGTCGACCGTGAGCCAGACTTGCTTCGTGTTGGAGACATTGGTCGGAGTGCGCGGATCGAAAACAAACTCGAAATCGCCGCGCGGCCCGCCGGATGTGATGTCATTTCCATTGATCGTACCCCGGAGAGCGCCCAGGGCGGGATCGCCAATGCCGTCCAAGCGCGGTGCCGTCGGACTTGAATCTCCCGCGGACACAAAGGACTCGCCGCCCTTGCCCGTTAGGTCCCTAGCGGAATCAATGACCAGATAAGCCCCGGTCGACAAGCTCGCGCTGTCGGTCATGACGTTGATCATACCGCCTTCGAGCACGACGGTGTTCATGTCACGAATCGCCAGCAGATCGTTTTTCGTATTCTCGGCCACGTAGGGGTCCGTGGTGCTGTTTGTTTCCAGCACGCGATAATCGAAGACAAAACCTCCATAATCGGCATCCGGACGAAAAACCACCGTTGCCGTTTCGGGATCGTCACCCATGAGCGTTATCGTGGCAAAGCGATCATCGCCGGTGACGACCATGTCGTCCGGGCCCATCGTGTACGTGTCCGAGGCGATTTTGCCGCTGATGTCCCCGCCACGACGATTCCGCCGCCGGACAGTTCCGCGCCACGGTTCACGGTGAATGTTCCCGTGCTGTTGTACGTCTTTTTGTCCGTCTTCGTGCCGACAATTCGGAATTTGCCCGCCTCGACCGTCGTATCGCCGACGGCGTTCGCGGGATCGACCGTGTCCGCAAATTGGAGGACGCCGCCACCGGCCTTCACGAGATTGCCCGGACCGCTGATGTTGCCGTCCGCAAACAGGCCGAAATCGTCGCCGACATGGATGGTGCCCGTAACCGTGTTATTGACGACCATCGGTGTCGTGAAAACAACCGAGGCGTTCGCTTGGAGCGTGGCATCGTCGACAAACGTTACGGCCTGATCGGTACCGACGCCGAGTTGATCGGCCTGATTGAACCCCGTCGTGCCGCCGTAAAGATCGATGCCGTTTTCAAACCGGTTGCCGCCGGTGTTGGCGAACGTCAGGATACTGTCGCCATATTTTTCGAGTTTGCCGGTCGGGGTGAGCGACGTGCCGACGTAGGCACCGAACGCGGACGTCGCGTCCGCCGTGATGCCGCCCGTTCCACTCAACGTGTACTCACCGCCGCTTGTATTGATTCCTGTGACGTTTTGTCCGACAACCAAGCCGCTGGTGACGATTTTGCCCGGCATGAGCACGGAGTCCGACAACAAATTTATCTCGAAGGAATTCGTACCGGAAATATGAACCTTGTCGCCGGTCGTAAACCGTCGTTCGTGTATCCCGTTGCCGTCGTGATCCTGCAACGAATAAAAAATCTCGCCGCTGTCCCAAGAGCCGTCATCGGGAACGGCTTCGCTTCCGCCACCGGTCCATGCCATCGTCAGCGAGTTGAGATTATGCGTAAACCAGATGTTGTTTTTCGTCGTACCGGTGTATTCCCCCGTCACCGGGTCGGGGTCGCCGCCGAGTTGGAGTTCGTATCCGCCTCGTGGACTGTTGGAAGTCGGATTAAGGTCGAAACCGTCCACGTTCACGGACAACAAGGCATTCAACTGGATATTGGTGGTGACGCCGCTGAAGCCGTTCGTCGACCGGACGACGAGATAATCGCCCGGTGTGAAAGTCGTTCCATTGGCCGTCTGGAGATAAATCAGGCCGCTGCCCAAATGGACGGTATCCGCCTCGATAGACAACAGGTCGTTGTTGCTGAGCGGTATGTCTTGGGAATCGAACCGCAACGGGTTTTGCACGGCGCCGGAAGTATAGTTGACCTGGCCGGCCAGTACGAAATCGGAGAGATTGACCGTCGGCGCCCGGAGCGTAAGCGTCTCGGGAAGAGCCGCGGGCGAACCGAACGTCGCCAGGTCGAACGGAGTCAGCACCGCGCCATTCACGACGTTGATTTCATTTCCGGCTTGGATGATTCCGTCTCCCGCCAGGATCGCCGCTTGGGAGACGCCGCCACCGTCGATGTTAAACGAGTTCGTGTGGTCGAAAACGACGCGGATTTCCGTCGTGTCGTCATTCCTGGCCAAATTGAGATACATGGCCCCCAGGCCACTGACGTTCAGATCGCGTCCGTACACGTTCGTCGTTCCCGTGTGATACGTTTTCGGATTGACGGAACCGAATAGCTGTACCATCGCCGCGGAACTGATGGAAACGAGATTCAACGTGCCGTCTCCGTCGATGCCGCTGTCGAAAACGGTCCAGGAACCCGTGCCCAGAGTGAACGTGCCGCCGTTTTCGACATACAGATCGTTCGGCCGGCCGTTGGCGATGTTGTTAGTGAGGTAGAGCTCGTTCGTGAGGACGTTCATCGTCGTTCCGTCCGCGACATAAAACGCGGCGCCGTCGTCCTCGATGTTGACGCCGTCAATCAAGGTCAACGGTCCCGCGGGCGGTATCAGGAAGAGATTGTTGTCGTCCCCCGCGCCTGTTTGCGTGCGGAAAGAGTTCACCAACTCAACCATACCGGGATCGGTATCCGCCAGAATGACATTTTTCGTGACATTTCCGGCCGCTCCGGTGAATGTGATGTAGCCCGCCTTGGTGCCCGCCCTTTCCGGGTGAACCGTGGCACGATGATCCGCCTGGTTGTACGACTCGGGATCGTTGATGTACAACGTGCCGCTTTCGATTTCCGTCCCGCCGGTATAAGCAGTTCCAAAATAGAATGCCAGAATATTCTGGAGCGCAAGCGACCCGGTGCCGCGCTGAACGACCTTCCCGTCGCCGGTGATGTCCCGCATTTCCTCCACGTCGTTGGAATGGGCGTAGGCCAACGCGGCGCCCGCGCTGATGTCGTAGTTCGCGGCAAGACTCCCCGTCGTGCCGCCGTCGCCGAGTTGCAATGTTCCCTGTTGGATGTGCGCAGCCCCCGTAATGCCACCGTCTCCGGTCAGAATCAGCGTACCGGTTCCCTGTTTGTACAGATCGGAGCTGCCCGCCTGAAAAGCCTGACGGAGCGTGGTCGTATAACCCTGGGTATCGATGGCCCCGCCCGCTCCGGCAAGCCGGACGGTCCGATTCGGGTCGAGAACGAAACTATTCAGCAGTCTCAACGTGCCGACGTTACCGCCGGCACTGTCCGCACTGCCTAAAATCAATCCGCCGTCGACCGCTCCCAAGGCATTGTCCGTACCGACAGCCAACGTGCCGCGTTTGACGACGGTTCCGCCGCTATAAGTATTGCCGTTTGCATTGGTTGGAGCCAAAATGACGGTCCCGGGGCCGTCGACCTCCACATAACCCGTCCCGATAATCTGCCCGTAATAGGTGCCACTATCCGTTGGATCGTCCGGGGCGGAATCGTAAGAAACCCCTTGGACGAAACGGAGTGTCCCGTTGTTTGTCAAATTACTGTTATTCGGGCCGGCGGAACCGTTCGAGGGAAGACTTTGCGCCCGGGCTTCGACGATTCCGTTCGGATTGATGAGCAGGGTTCCCGTATACCGGCTGTTATCCCCCAGGATTCGCAAAACGCCGTCGTCGACCGTCGTGGTCCTGAATCCCTGGAGCTGACCGGAGATGAGCCAGGTTCCCGTATCGATTTTTGTCAGCGTCTGAAAATTCTGGATGTAGCCGTTGAGGGTCCCGACCCCCAAACTGCCGTCGCCTTCCAGAAGCACGTTATTCGCGCCGCCGCCGCCGTTGATGTCGCCGTTCACAAAGGAGCCGGCCTCGAAATACAAGTCGTCGTTTCCCTGGGCAAACGTGAGGTTGCCGTTGACGACGCCGGTGTTTTTGTTGTAAAAAACGATGCCGTTTCCCGCCGAGGTGCCGATCACACTGCCGCCGTCGACATGGGTTTCGATGACGCCGTAGTTCGTGACCTCGTTGCGCTTCGTCGGGTCGCCGCCGCCGGAGGCCGTATCTTGAAACCAGATGGCGGCGCCGTGCAGGTTGCCGATCATACCGTAATTGCGAATCGTGTTTCCAAAGCCGTGGAGATTGATCGCCTCACCGTTGGTCGTCGAACCGATCTGCTGAACACTTCCGCTTTGATTCACTAGAATCGTTACCCCCGAATTGGCTTCGATGACATTCGGTCCCGTACCGTAAATTCCGCCGCTACTGCTGTTGCCCGTGACGGTTCCATCAATGGTGATCGAAAGATTGTTTCCGAGGCTGATGGCGTTTCGGTTGACAACCGAGATGGCGGCCCCGGGCAGGACATGGAGGTCATAAGTCGTTCCAGCGGCGGGAGTGTTGATTCCGGTGCCGATGGTGCTTGTCCACGGGTTCGGAGCGGAGCTGTCGACTGTAACAATCTGTCCTCCAGGCACTTGCGTTGTCGTTACGTTTGCCGGGACATCCGCGGCGGGAAACAGCGAGGCGATAGCCGCAAGAATGATCGGCGACACCGTTCCGGCCAGGATTTGTCCACAATTCCGTTTTCGAAACATTTTCTTTCGGGAGGCTTTGTTCATAATTTGCCGGAGGGATGGTTGTGAGGTATACTGGAAACGCGATGAAAACGAACCGTTGGTCAAGTTTGCCTGCCGTACTCACTCGCCCCTAACTCCTGTTTGTATAATGATATAAGCGGATCGTTCGAGCGGCAGGCGATGGTGTGAGGGAGGATTGTCATGCCGTTTACGATATGGGGGCTACCCGGTGTTTCCTGTGTGCATCACGTGAATGCCGTGCGGTCCGATTCGTGCCTTGTGTCCGGGAAAAAACGGAAACGGCGGGAAGTCGGCGTAATCAGGTGAGGCTGAAGATGCCCGAATCCTTGTATTCAAAGTTTTCAATGTAGCACCAAGGGATAAGCAGGTTGGAGACGGTAATTGGAGGCAGGTCGTCGGCGCCTTTCGTCCTATCGGATCACGTGCAATAAAGGGCGTATTCCACCTATGTTTGCGCGCCGATACAGGAATCTGGACTGATAATGGACGTACACATATATCTTTGGTTATCTGATTTTTGCGCCTAAAAATTGAGGGATTTTATAAAAAACTCAAATTTTCCAGGAACGGACAGGGTAATGTACCGTAAACGGCCTGAAACTGCTCCCGCGCACAATCGCCTGCCGCTCGAATGATCCGTTTATGTCATTATACAAACAGGAGTTAGAGTCGAGTGAGTGCGGCGGGCAGTCTTGGCCAAATGTTTGTTTTCATCGCGTTTCCAGTACATATCGTAACTCAAGGTGTTTCACATCGTTTTGGGCGGTCCGTGACGAATCGTTTGGGAGCAGGAAGTCGCCGGTTCGCATCCTGTCGCCCCGATTGCTTTCCACGAACCCGGCCACGAACCCGGAATGAAAAGTAGCGTCGTGACCGGAGAAACGTGCTTATCCGGTCCGCTTCCCTTCACCTCTGTACCTCTGCACCGCTGCACGCATGGGCATGAGAGACACTGGACAACGAGTGTTTATACGTTTATAATGATCCGGATCGCGTCGTGGTCCAATCACGCCTTGTCCGATCATGTCCATGTCGCGGATCGGTACCGAAACGGTGTCGAACGGTATGTTTTGGAAAAATGAAAAGCCCGGAATTGGAGACGTATCCGTCGGAATGACGGGGGTCGCGTCCGTTTTTCCCGTCGCGGCGCGGCGATTCGTTCCAGGCTTTCATACGCTACGCTTCCGGTTGTTGTTTCGGGTATTTTTCATGCGTTTGCCGTACGAAATCATCGCTTGAGCCGCTCGCAGAACCAAGATGAAACAAACATGCCCGGTATCGGTCTTTCCCCTGGTTTGGGTCGTGTTGTTCTTATCCTTCGGTTGCGGTCCGTACGAGCCGTCGAATTATCCGCAAACCGTTCCCTGCCATATCGCCGTCACCAAGAAAGGAAAACCGCTGGAGGGGGTCGCGGTCATCCTCGTTTCCTCGGTCAATCCGCCCGGACTTGTTTCGGCGGGAATGACGGATTCCGACGGTATCGCGCATATTTTCAGCGATTTCGGCAATTTTCCGCGAACCGGCGCGCCCCAAGGCGAATACAAGGTATGTCTCGTTAAGGAAAACATACCGATCAATGATAAAACCCGGGAAGAACGCTTGGCGATGACAAATGCCCAACGCGACGCTTACGAAGTTCGGCGGGCGAAAAAAAGGGAAGCGATGCCGCCGATCGTGCCCCCGAGGCTGAGTTCGCCCGCGACGACGCCGCTGACGTTTTCGCTCACGGAATCGCAATCGGGACTGAGTATTGAAGTCGACGATTATTGACGATCAATGGGGATGTTCGTTCCGGCATAACGCCGTTTATACCGTAAACGGCCTGAAACTACGGCATGTTTTTTCCCGCGCACCATCGCCTGCCGCTCGAACGGTCCGTTTATGTCATTGTATAAACATAAGTTAAGGTTGAGTGAGTGCGGCAGGCAGATGTGGCCAAATGTCCGTTTTCATCGCGTTTCCGGTACATACCGAAGCCGGTTGAGTCGTTGGTGAACACAGCCCGTCCTGTCCGCCTGCTTACCGTAGGCCGTGTCGTTTCCGGTGGGCGGGCTTCCCGGGAATCGGCTTCGGGAAATTTCAACCGCCTTCAGGATATCATGCTCCGTATAACCAACGCCCCCAAGGGCTTTCATCGCACCGCACCGGAGGCGGCCGGGCTCGGTTTTTATCCGGAGCACGGCGGTCGGCCGAAAGCGTTGACACTCGTGGAGTTGCTGGTCGTCATCGCGATTCTCGGCGTATTGATCGCGCTGCTTCTTCCGGCGGTCCAGGCCGCCCGGGAATCCTCGCGGCGAATGCAATGCGGCAATCATCTCCGGCAGTTCGGGATCGCCCTGCTCAATTATCATAATACGGCCAAATCCCTGCCTGCCCTGGGAAACGGTCCCGCCCATCTGCTTCACGACGGGCGACCTTTCGAAGGATCCTTGAGCATTCACGGAGTATTGCTTCCTTACATGGAGCAGAACTCCCGTTTCGAGATGATTCTCAACGGCTGGAAGAAAACAGGCGATACGCCGGAGGAGGAACGGCATACTTCGACGGCGACCTGCGAGTACGGGCGGCGCGTTCAATATGAGACGCCGATCGCCTCGTTTCTCTGCCCGGCGAATCCCGATGTCGGTTCGCCTCTCTTCGACAACGATTCCAAAGGCGGACTTACCCGGACAAACTACATGGTTTCGCTCGGCGATTCGATCTATGCGAGCGGCGATCGCAGCCTTTCGAAACGAAGCCCTTTCGGGGGACGATGGGTATACAACACCCTTGCCGTCCTGATCGACGGTTCGTCCAACACCATCGTTTTCAGCGAAACGGCCCTGAGCGAGGCGTACGGCGGCAATCGGATTCGCGGAGGAATCGTCGCCGACCTGGGGAACCTGATCCCCTCTTCGTGCAAGTCGCGCATCGAGCCAAACGGGCGGGAAATATTCCTCGGGGACGCCACCGATCACATCCGCGGCGACAACGCCTGGTGGATGGCGCCCATGATAACCGGGTTTCAGGCGGTGATGCCCCCGAATTCCCATTCCTGTGCGCAGGGTGGCCATTGGAACGAAAGCGGACTTTACAGCGCTTCCGGTTTTCATGTCGGCGGCATCAACATCACGTTGGCGGACGGTTCCGTTCGATTTGTGTCCAATACGATCGATTGCGGCAATCAGGATTATGACGTCCTTCATCCGCCGATCGACAGTCCGTCCAATTCCGTATCGCTTTGGGATGGTACCCCCGCGTATGGAAAGGATCCCGTGGGCCCGAGCCCGTTCGGAGTCTGGGGCGCCTTGGGAAGTCGCGACGGCGCCGAAGCAATCGTGCTTCCCTGACAAGCGTTCGGCATGGCGGCGCGGGCATGTTGGACCGAAGCCGGTTGAGTCGTTGGTAAACACAGCCCGTTTTATCCGCCTGCTTACCTTCGGAAAGCAGGGCTTCCCAAGCATCGGTTTCGGGAAATTTCAACCGCTTTCCGTACAGACGCACCGATTAAGCGAACCACCGATAAAACCGGCCCGGGCGAGGGGCGGGTGATTGCCTGTTACCGCTTTCATCGGGTATAATCACGGCCTGTCGTTGATTCAGGCCGGTAACCGGACGTGAGGAAAGGGAAAAAAATGTCGGATGAAACGGAACTGCGTAACCGTCTTGAGCAATTCCGCGGCGATGTTCACCGCCTGGAAACGGAAATCGGACGTGTGCTGGTCGGCCAAAAAGAGGTGGTGCGCAGTACGATTATCGCCATGATCGCCGGCGGTCACGTTCTTCTCGAAGGGGTTCCGGGACTTGGAAAAACACTCTTGGTGCGCACATTGGCCGAGGCCGTCGAAGGCCGGTTTTCCCGTATCCAGTTTACGCCCGATTTGATGCCGGCCGATCTTACCGGGACCAACATCATGGGCGAACACGCCGACGGCACGCGGCGTTTCGAATTTCAAAAAGGACCCGTGTTCGCCAATATCGTCCTTGCCGATGAAATCAACCGGGCGACGCCGAAAACGCAGGCGGCCCTCCTTGAGGCAATGCAGGAACATTGCGTGACCGTCGCGGGAATCACCCACCGGCTCGACGGATTGTTCTTCGTCCTGGCGACCCAGAATCCGTTGGAAATGGAAGGAACGTACCCGCTTCCCGAAGCGCAACTGGATCGGTTTTTCTGTAAAATCCTCGTTCCTTTCCCCGATGCCGAAGAGATGATGGGCATTCTCGAACGGACGACCAGCACGGAGGAACCGAAAGTGGAGGCGTCCTTTCCTTCCCGTCGCATTCTTGAAATGGGGCGTTTGGCGCGGGAAATCGTCGTCGCCGAGGAGCTTGGCCGTTACGCGGTCGATTTATGCCTGGGGACCCACCCGGACAATCCCCGATCGGGGCATTTCATCCGCAAGTACGTCCGGTTCGGCGTCAGCCCGCGAGGAGCCCAGTCGATGCTGCTCGGCGCGAAAATCAACGCGATCCTCGACGGTCGTTTCCATGTCGCGAAAGAGGATATGAAAACCGTCGCCTTCATGGTTTTTCGGCACCGGATCATCCTGAATTTCGAGGGCCAGGCGGAAAACATTTCCACCGACGACGTGATCCGTGAACTGCTCGAAGACCGTTAGCCCGGGCGTCTTCGAGGCGCCGGCCAAACGAACAACCGATTAAGCGGAACGACACATCATGAACAATCCCATTTCCATCGGCCCCTGCCGTTGCGGAACGAACGAACGGCTTCTTTTGATCGCGGGACCGTGCGTGTTGCAGGAAGAATATGTTTTTGAAATCGCCGACCGCCTCGTCGCGCTACAGGCCGGTTACCCGATTCACGTCGTTTTCAAGGGCTCGTTCGATAAAGCGAACCGGAGCAGCATCGAATCCTTCCGCGGGCCGGGATTGGACGCGGGGTTGAAACTTCTCGAAGCGGTCAAACAACGCACCGGATTGCCGACGACGACCGACATCCACGAACCCCCGCAGGCGGCCGAGGCGGGAAAGGTTTGCGACCTCCTTCAGATTCCGGCGTTCCTGGCCCGTCAAACCGATCTGCTGGTCGCCGCCGCCGTGACCGGCCGGGCGGTCAACGTCAAAAAGGGGCAATTCATGGCGCCCGAGGAAATGCAAAACGTGGTCGCCAAACTGGAGGAATCCGGTTGCCGCGATATTCTCCTGACGGAAAGGGGAACTTTTTTCGGTTACGGACGTTTGGTCGTCGACATGCGTTCCCTTGTCATGATGCGCCGCTTCGGCGTGCCGGTCGTGTTCGATGCGACGCACAGCGTCCAGGAACCGGGCGGACTCGGGAAAACGACCGGGGGCAATCGTGAAATGGTCGAACCACTTGCCCGCGCCGCGATGGCCGTGGGTATCGACGCCCTTTTTCTTGAAACGCATCCGGACCCTTCGAAATCCCCCTCGGACGGCGCAAATATGATTCCGCTCGACCGCCTGGAACCGCTCCTTGTCCGATTGCTGAAGATCCGGGACGCCTGCCGTTGACCGGTCGACGAGACCGACGACGGCGAAATCGCGACTGTGAAATCGCGACTGTGAAATCGTGGCCCCGTTTTCAGGCCGTGATGAAACCCCGTTTGGCACGGATGCGGACCCGGGCGTCGTCGATCATCTGGTAGACCTGCTCCGGATGTTCGACCCCTTGGACTTTCAGGACGCCGCCGGTTTTATCGACCGTCGAGTATATTGTAATCGTGCCGACGCCGCCGTTGATCAGGCGGTCCCACAAATGAATTTCCAGCTTGATGTCGTCGATGTACAACAACTCCAACGGATCGGTGCTCCGGGTGAAAATCCCCTGGACATACTCGAACCGATGTTCCGTAAGTCGGTAAACGATCGTCTGCGTCCGATACCAGTAGACGCAAGCGAAATGAACCCACATCATGAGGACGGCGGCGCCGAGGATTCCCCAGAGGGTCGTACGGTAGCCGGCGAGGCCGTCGACAAGCGAGACGGCGAACCCGGCGGCGAGCAGCGACAACGTACAAAAGCAGAACAACCAGCAACGGGCACGCAGGGCTTTTCCGGAATATCTCCACTCGACCGTCCCGGAGGAGGATACGGTGCGTATTTCCCGGCACTCGGAACAAACGGTTCGTTCATCGGCGTTTTCCGTATCGCAATTCTTACATTTCCACATGATCGATATGGCCCTGGTTACAAAAATGTACCGAAGCGACCGCATCCCGGTGCCCGGGAAAACCGCGGTCACATGTCGTTCGGATCGAAACGATCGGCCTTGTTTTTTCGCGGGAACGAATACAGTCCGAAACAGCGGGAACGAACGAGACATCCATTCCCGGTTCCCCGACTCCACCTCGATTCTATACCGCAAACGGCCTGAAACGGTTTCCGCGAACAACCGCTTGTTGCTCGAACGCGCTTGTTGCTCGAACGCAATATGCAACCCGATGTTTACACGGATGTTGTGGTGAGTGAGTGCAACAAGCAGTCGTCTCCAAACAACCAACTCCACCGCGTTTCCAGTATACCTTGGAGAAAACGGGATGTATACCGGAGCCGCTTGAAAATTCCCCGGGAGGAAAAACCGGCGGCGCCGCACCCCGCGAGAACGGCGGAGTTTCTCGAAGGGCCCCGGCCGCGCCGAGATACTCAGGTCTTTCGACGCGCGACGTTCCGGCGAACGGAGGCATGTCAATCGGGGTCTTTGGCAAGCCGTCGCAGCGCCTCGATCCCACGTTCGATCGTCTCGTCCGAGGCCGCGTAAGAAAGGCGGAAATGCGTATCCCGACGACTGAAGACGTCGCCGCCGGGAATGATCAACATCGAATACCGCTCGATCGCTTTTTGCACGAACTCGCTTGCCGTTCCCCAGGGTGCTTTCGGGAACATGTAGAACGCCCCGGCCGGGTTGCCCAGTTCATACAGGTCGCCGATTCCGTCGACGAGGCGATCCCGCTTCCGTTTGTATGCCGCAACGTAATCGTCCATCGGGACTTCGGTTGCCGCAAGCGCGCCCCATTGTGCGACCTGCGGGGCGCAAACGAACGTGTATTGCTGGAATTTGAGCATTTGTTCGATGAAATCGGCGGGGCCGTGCGCGACGCCGACGCGCCAACCGGTCATCGCATGCGTTTTGCTGTACCCGTCGAGAACGAGAACGTCCGGGTTGAACTCGGCCGGGGAAATAAACGGGGCGTCATAGCAGAACATGCTGTAGATCTCGTCGCTGACGAGCAGGATGTTCTTTTCCTTGGCCAACAGTGCCACCGCTTCGATTTCGGCCCGGGTTGCGACATAGCCCGTCGGATTCGCCGGGGAATTGAAGATGATCACTTTCGTGCGGGGCGTGATCGCGGCGGCGATTTTATCGACGTCGATCTTGAAATCGGGGTAGACGTCGATCGGAACCGACGTACCGCCGCACATCGTCACGAGCGGATCGTACATCACGAAATAGGGATCGGTAAAAATCACCTCGTCGCCGGGATCAAGGGCGACGAGCATCGTCAACACGAGCCCGCCGCTGGTTCCGCTGGTCAGGAAAACGTTACGGTCGGTGTGGTGCGGGTATTGTTTCCTGAGCTTTTCGCCCCACTGTTCCCGCAGGATTCCCAGTCCTTGCGTCGGTGTATAACCTCCTTTTTTCGTGTTGATTGCCTCGATCATCGCCTCGCGAACCCGTCCGGGGACATCGAAATCGGGCTGCCCGATGGACAGGTTGATCGGGTTCTCCAGTTTGGCTCCGAGATCGAAAACTTTGCGGATGCCGGAAGATTCGAACAAAGCGGCACGTTTGGAAAGCCAGTGTTTCATGGAACGACTTCAATACCGGGTTCGGTGTGATCGAATGAAGCAATCAGACATGTGAGTAGTCCCGGACACGGGAGTCGATTTTATACCGAAGCCGGTTGAGTCGTCGGTAAACACAGCCCGTCCTATCCGCCTGCTTACCTTCGGAAAGCAGGGCTTCCCAAGCATCGGCTCCGGGAAATTTCAACGGCTTTCAGTATAACCGCCCGTTTACCTTCCGGGCGGTGTTGTTTTTCGAGGGCGGGCTTCTCGAACGGCGGCTTCGGGAAATCGGCGGCTTCGGGAAATTTCAACGGTCTTCAGTATACCTCCGAACCGACCCGCTGTCGAGCCCCCGACGTGAACCGATACGAGGCGGGCGCGACAGGAGGCAGGCGGTCGGCCTATTCGTCGAATCGACCGGCAACGGTCTGGCCGCAAAAACGACAACAGGATTCTTCGTCGATATGGTATTCCTCAATCCGGTAACCGTCCCGCAAGACGACACACTGCCTGCATTGCGGGCAATAAGTCGATTGGCCGGCGGGATCGGCGACGTTGCCCGTATACACATGGCGAAGGCCGCAGTCCTGCGCGATTGCCCGGGCGTGAAAGAGCGTTTCCGGCGGCGTCGGCGGCAAATCCGTGCGTCGATGGGCCGGGCGAAAGGCGCTCAGGTGAAGCGGTACTTCGGGGCCGAGTGCCGCGACGATCCAATCGCCCATTTTCCGCAACGTATCCGGGTCGTCGTTGAGCGTCGGAATAATCAGCGTCGTCAATTCCAGCCAGCAATCGGTTTCTCTCGCGATAAACCGCAAGGTTTCCTTGACCGGTTCGAGTCGGGCATCGATTTCCTTTTCGTAGAACGCGTCGGAAAATCCCTTCAAATCGATGTTGGCGGCATCCATGGCCCCGAAGAACCATGCGCGTTTTTTCTCGGCGAGATAACCGGAACTGACGACGACGGTCCGTAGTCCCGCAGCCCGACAGGCGAGGGCGGCGTCGACGGCGTATTCGGCCCAGACGACGGGCTCGTTGTAGGTAAAAGCGACGGCGCGGCAATTTCGATTGAGGGCCAGTTCCGCGATTTTTCCGGGGCTCGCCTCAAGAACAAGCAAACGGGGATCGCCGTTTTTCGAGAGGTGCGCATTCTGGCAGAACGAGCATCCCATATTGCAACCGACGGACCCGAACGAAAGAACCGTCGAACCGGGATGGAAATGATAGAGCGGCTTTTTTTCCATCGGATCGGGAACACACCCGATCGTACGGCCGTAAGTCGTCAACGCGATCCGGCCTCCGCTGTTCCGTCGAACCGCGCAGTACCCGTACCGACCCTCGGGGATTGAGCAACGGCGCGGGCAATGATCGCAGAAAATATTCGTCATGAGATTCAAACCGGCGGAGCTTCCCGACATCCCGGGGCGACGATCCTCGCCGACTTCTTGTCGGCATCGGGCCTTGTCGGCAACGGGGCGCTCGGGCTCCCGCGAGCGGTCGTCGAAAAAACGGAGTGTTCCGCGGCATCCTGCCGTCGAAAACACTTCGTGGACCGCAGGAACTTCCTGCCGGACGAAACCGGCCCGTCATTCCCGGATGCGTGTCCTTTTTTTCCGGTTCACTTCCTTGCGAACACCGCACAATCGATGAACGGTCGATACCGCTACCCGACTGATCGCGAAAAGATAGTCGATTTTCCTTCCCGAGTCAATAGCGATTTTCAAGCAAAAAGAAAAAGCCCGTTTGGGTCGACCATCCGGCGGAAGGCGGTTTTTCCCGCGGTATCCGGCAAAAGCGTATCGCCGGACAGATATACCGGCAACGCGGTGCCGTTGGCGGTATACGTTCACTCAACCGGCTTCGGTATAAAACACGTCACAAACCCTTTGTATACCGTAAACGGACTGAAACTGTTCCCGCGCACAATCCCGCACATAACCGCCTGCCGCTCGAACGATCCGTTTATGTCATTATACGAACAGAGGTTATGGTTGAGTGAGTGCGGCAGGCAGGCTTGGCCAAATGTTCGTCTTCATCGCGTTTCCAATATAATTTCGTGCAAAAAATGAAAGTCGGGCGACGCCGCCGCTGCCGGGCAGAGCGGTAATGTGCCGGCAGCCGCGCTGCATTACAGGCTTTTTTCATAACGCCCGCCTAAAGATCAGTAGTGCGGTTGCGCATAAGAGACCGGCATTGTTTCCGTCGCTGTTTTCGGCACTGTTGTCGGCGCAGTTGCCGGTATCGTATCATTGTTTCCGGCCGGGATGTAATGATACGCTTGCGAATGCGAACCGCCGGAATAATGGTAGACACGCGTCGTCGATTCCGGCGGGGAATGTCGGGCAAGAGCCGATTCCCATCCGATCGGCGTATTTGGCGCCGCCTGCGGACTCCTCGCGGGAATCCAGGCGCCAAACGGGTCGGCATGACCCACACCGTTGGACGACGACAGCGTTCGGGGCATTGTATTCCGTGTCCTATGCGGCGTTCCCGCCGTCCGTTCCGAAGCGTGGGCATCGCTGTTCCATGCCGGCTGTTTCGGAGGAAGAATACCCGTCTCCGTCTGCATGCCCTGCATGTCCCGGACCTCGGCGATCGACGTCAGCGTCCGGGGACCTCTCAACGAACCGTTGAGCTGATTCGCGATTTCCTCCCGGTTGTCGTGAAACGCGTCGGGGCCGTTGATTTTCGCCTCGGCCAGCCGGGCGGTGTTCTCATCGCCGCACAAACGATAGATCGACGCGATTTCCCGGTACGCGGATTTTTCGTCCATGATATCGCTCAAATGCCGCAGTGCTTCCTCCGGCCGGTTTTGGAAGACGAGTGAACGGCCGAGAAAACGTTTGGCCCGCTCGTTTTCCGGTTCGGCGATCAAGGCGTTTTTCAACAGGACCTCGCTTTGGCCGTGCTTGCCGTTTTCCTGGAGGAAAAGCGCAAAATCGGTTACGAGCGGCATATCGAAGGTTTCCCGACGGGAATGTTCGACGGCGCTGCGGAAATAATTTTCCGCTTGGGCCGTTTTTCCTTGCCGCCAGGATACGACGGCGAGCCGATGATGGATATGCGCCCTGTGTGTTCCGGGCAGGCGCTCTTTGGGGAAGCCGGTTGGAAACGATTTTTGAAACGATTGCAGATACTTGAGATAACCTTCCTCGGCAGCGGCGTATTCCCCGGCCCGTTCCGCCTGGACGGCATTGATATAAAACGAACTCCGCATTTCCCGGGCGGATTGATCATCATGCGGTTCACGGGGAATGAGACTCTGTCCGTGCCGGTCGGGTTGCGTCTCCTCACCATGCTCCTCGTCGAAAACCGATTTGAACCAACTTTTAGTGGCTTGACCCGCCTTCAACGTCGATGTTTTCGCCGATTCCCCCCATTTTTTCGTCGTATCCTTCACCGCATGGTACATTCCGTCGAAATCGATATAATCGAGGGGATTGAGCGGTTTGGCCTTGGGAACATCTTTGTTGGCGTCCTTCGCCGCTTCCTTTTTTGCCGTATTTTTTTTCTTTGCGTCTCCTGCCCCTTTGACCGGAGGCGCCGTTTTTACCACCGGGGCAACAGTATCCGCCTGCCCGTATCGGGGCGAATAATCGGCCAAGACCGGTTGAAATTCATTCCCGAATCCCGGTGCGAAATGCGGTTGGGGCAGGAACGGCACTTGCGGCGACTTCGTATTCTGGGCAACCAGGGTGCTATTGTTAAGGGAGGCGGTTTCAAAAAGGGGGTTGTCAATCGGTCGAAACGCTCCCTGGGCATTTGCGGGAGGATACGTCGCCGAGGGCTGTGCGGGCAGAGGAAGCGAATGCGACGGCTGCCGGGAGGGAAAGTGCGTGTAAGGCCCCGATTCGGCGGCAAACACGGAAACCGAATGACCGTAAAAACCGATGGCGGTTAAAGCAAGCCCCAAGGAGAATGCACGAAGAGCAGTACGTTTGGCAAGCATGAAAAAGTCCTTCCACCCGAATTGGCAATCATTATATACTGGAAACGCGATGAAGACGAACATGTGGCCAAGTCTGCCTGCCGCACTCACTCGCCCTTAAACTTCTGTTTTCATAATGATATAAACGGATCGTTCGAGCGGCAGGCGGTTATGTGCGGGATTATGCGCGGGAACAGTTTCAGGCCGTTTACAGTACATACGCACCGAAGGCCATACAAAATTTCCCGAAGCCGCGTGTGAACCGCACGGGCGGTATGCTCCCCGCCCGGCTCCGGTGGCAACACCATTGAGTACGGAACGGGATTCCCAAGGAGCCGTTCGCCTTCTCTTATCGCTTGCGGTTTCCAACCCCTTCAATAAATCGCCGCCGTTTGAACAGGTTCCTTACCGTGGCGCTCCGAAAACCCAAATAAACCGGTTAACCCGAACGTGGTCATGGACCGGGCGACACCGTCTCAATTTTCACGCCTCCCGTTGACATCAATAGGACGATCCGTTCTATTGGGACCGTGCGTTCCATTGGGAATCGTGGAAGACCCGGTCCGGCTTTGGTATCAAGGACATCAGCCCCACGCGGCATCCACACATACCGTAAACGGCATGACGATCCTCCCGCGCACAATCCCGCGCATAACCGCCTGCCGCTCGAACGATCCGTTTATATCATTATGAAAACAGAAGTTTAAGGGCGAGTGAGTGCGGCAGGCAGACTTGGCCGCATGTTCGTCTTCATCGCGTTTCCAGTATACCACCATAATGAGCAACGACAGCGTCATGAACACCGGGACGGCAACTTCCGGGGAAACATCCGTCTACACCGAAACACGGGAGGAATTGGACATTCCCCGCCGTAAACGAGGCGTGCCGGAAGGATTATGGATCCGTTGTCCCGGTTGCCAGGCGACCATTTTTCGCAAGGAAGCCGAAAAACGGATGAATATCTGCCCCGAATGCGATTATCACTGGTACATTCCCGCGCAGGAACGAATCCGGCAGGTTTTGGATGCCGGAACGTTCGAAGAATGGGACGCCGATCTCGTGCCGGCCGATCCGCTCGAATTCGTCGATCGGAAATCCTATCCGGAACGCATCAAGGACGATCAGCAGTCAACCGGTCTCAAGGAAGCGGCCGTCGTCGGTACAGGCCGGGTTCGTGCACGTCGAATCGCATTCGGCGTCACCGATTCCCGTTTCATCATGGGTAGCATGGGTTCCGTGGTCGGTGAAAAATTGACCCGCACGATCGAACGGGCGACCGCACAACGATTGCCGCTTATCATCATTTCCGGGAGCGGTGGCGGGGCCAGGATGCACGAAGGCATTCTCTCCCTGATGCAAATGGCCAAGGTTTCCGCGGCGTTGGCCCGCTTCAACAGGTCGGGCGGATTATTTATTTCCGTCCTCACCAATCCGACGATGGGCGGTGTCGCGGCCAGTTTCGCTTCGCTCGGCGACATCTGTTTCGCCGAACCCAAGGCTCTTATCGGCTTCGCGGGGCCCCGGACGATCAAAGCGACCATGCGGATCGAACTGCCGAAAGGGTTTCAAACCAGCGAGTTTCTGCTCGAACACGGTTTCATCGACCGAATCGTCCGGCGCCCGGATCTCAAAAGTGAAATCGCCAAGGCGATCGATTATTGCGACAAATAGTCCGTCGACTGGTCCGTCGGCGGGCCGTTTTCGTCGACAACCGGTTGCGCGTACACAATGATCGCCCTGTTTTCAAACCGTGCCGGATCGGGTACAATGGGTCGAATCGCGTTTATCGCGTACGGCAAGCCGAATCGCGGCGGCAACCGTGGTACATCGGCTTGGTTTTTTGTTCGAACCATCGGGTCCCGTGCCGTCGAAAGCGTCTCTCCGAACGTGCGATTCGCGGACTCGAATTTCAACTCTTCAATCTCGACCCGGAGATTACACCGAAGCCGGTTGAGTCGTCGGTAAACACAGCCCGGTTGAACCGCCTGTTTCCCTTCGGCAGTGTCGTTTCCGGTGGGCAGGCTCCTAAATCGTCGGCTTCGGGAAATTTCAACAGCCTTCAGTATACCCCATGTCCACACAAATAAAAAAAGCGACGGCAAAAAAAGCGGCTGCGAACAAAGCGGCTGCGAACAAAGCGGCTGCGAACAAAACGGCAAAGACAACCAAACCGTCCGTGACCCGGTCAGGTCGTTGGCACCCCTCCCAGGAAACGGATGAACTGATTTTCTCCGTATGCGATCGCTATTTTTACCAACTCGGCCTGGCGTCTCATGCCGGGGGCGAGGAGAGCGACTCCCAAAAGGAAAAGTCGGCGAAGAAGGAGGAAAAACAACGGGGAGCCGCCGCCGTCGCCGAATGGGTCCAGGAACATCTCAATCGGCCCGACATCACACGGGAAAAAATCTATCCGCTGTTTTGGGAAGCATGCCATCGCGGCTTTCTCTTGCTGCAACCGCCGATTGAAAAAGGACTTGCCGATAAACTGTACAAGCGTTTTTCCCTTGATGAAGAGGACAAAAAGATTTCGATCGTCAACGTCCGGGGCCCGGCCGCGGCGCAGCATGTCACGTCGACGGCGGCCGATATGATCGTGGAATTGATCGACACGGTTTTCGAGGAAAAGAAGAAAAAATACCCGGACGACCTGCGGAAACAGGCCGTCCATCTCGGCATGGGCGCCGGGTACGCCGCGATGTTGGTCGCCAAACGGATGGCCCAGAAGGTCAATTCCGGGGAAGAATGTCCGCCGCTCGTCCTGCACGCCATTTCCGCCGGCGGATTTCTGCCGCACGAACCGCACAAGGCGCCGACCAACTATTTCACTTATTTCGATCCGTCGATCACAAGCGTTAAATACGTCGCGATTTTTTCCGAAACCGTCGTCGGCAACGCCGATTACGAGGTTCTCAAGGAAAGCCCGGGAATCCGGCTCCCGTTCGAACAGCGGGACGAAATCGACATCGTCATCACCTCGCTGGCGGCGGCCAACCATGAGCACGGCCTGCTCGGGTCGTATTTGACCTACCTGATCGAGCAGAAATTCCTTCCCCCCCAATCGCTCGACGACATGAAACAAGCCGGTTGGATTGGGGATGTCCAGTTCCGGCCCTATTCGAAAGAAGGTCCGCTCAAGGAGGTTTGCCCTGTCCGTGCGGTCACGCTTTTCGAACTGGAGGATCTCGTTCAGATGGCCCGGGAAAAGAACGGCAAATACGTCGTCCTCGTCGCGGGACCCTGCGGCGAATGCGGCGCGACCAAGAAGCATGCCCTTCATCCGCTCCTTGCCAACGAACAACTCCGGCTTTGGACGCACCTGGTCACCGACGCCCGCACGGCGAGGGAATTGCTCGACGAGTAAAAGGGACGGGTATACCGAAAGCCCTTGAAATTTCCCGAAGCCGACGATTCGGGAGCCTGCCCATCGGAAGCAACGCTGCTCGGAGAGTAAACAGGCGGTTGAGCGGGCTGTGTTTACCCACGACTCGACCGGCTTCGGTATAATATGGGGCGTCGTACCGATCTCCGGGAGCAAAAGCCGTAATCCATCGTACACGACGATCGCATGTTCGATTCCGATTTCATGAAAAAACTGGAGTACCTTTCGCTGGTTTCACGGCGTATCTTCCGGGGGCAGCTTCTCGCGCAGCGACGCACGAAACAACTCGGCGGCGGGGTCGAATTCGCCGACCATCGTGATTACGCGCTCGGGGACGATCTTCGTTATCTCGACTGGAACGTGTTCGCGAGGCTCGGGAATCGATTGATCAAGCGTTTCGAGGAGGAGGAGGACCTCCATGTTTATTTTTTTCTCGATTGTTCGCCGAGCATGCAGGTCGGTCGGCCCGACAAATTCGATTACGCGAGGCAGATCACGGCCGCGTTGGCCTACATCGCGCTTGCCGACCTCGACCGTATCAGTGTCGTCGCGTTTTCCGACCGCATCCACGACGTTTTCCCGCTCACCCGGGGCAAACAACACGTTTTGAGTCTGTTGCGTTTCCTGGAGGCGATCGTTCCCGGCGGAACGACGACCGATTTGACGGCCTGTGTCAACGCCTTCATCCACCGCAAGCAACGTCCCGGTCTCGCCGTGATCGTAAGCGACCTGTTCGATCCCTCGGGGTTCCAAAAGGGGATCGACGCGCTTCGCTATCGTCGTTATGAGCCGAATGTCATCCAGGTCCACGATCCCGGCGAGGCTTCGCCCCGGTTGGCGGGGGACATGCAATTGATCGACATGGAGACGGGCGCTTCGCGCGATGTGACGATCAGCGAGAGCGTGTTGAAACGATATAAACAGAAATTCGCGGCATTCCTCGATTCCCTGAAGCATTACTGCAATGGGAACGGATTCGGATGCACGGTCGCCCCGACGTCCGTTCCGTTCGACGAGTTGATATTGCGCATGATGAGAGAGGCGGGAGATATCGGTTGACATGGAAACGCTTCGTCATGGAAACGCGTCAACGCCGTACCGGGCGGCGCAGTCGCCTGTTTTTCCCCTCGTTCGATTTCCGGCTTTCAAACGTTTTTCCGCTCGGAGACCGATAGAATCCAACCGACGTTTTTCATGGATTTCCTGAACCCGACGGCAGGATATTGGGCGCTGCTCGCGATCCCGATCATCCTGTTCTACATCCTGAAAATCAAATTGCGCCGCGAGCCGGTCTCGACGACGATTTTTTGGGAACAAGTTTTCGAGGAACGGCGTTCCCGCTCGTTTTGGCGACGGCTTCGACACCTGATGTCCTTGATTCTCAGCCTCGTTTTCCTGGCGATTCTCGTCGGAGCGATTGCCGAACCGGTTCGAACATCGCGGCATAAGCCGGCACGGTGCGTGATCGTGGTCGACAACTCGGCCGGGATGAACGCGGCCACGGAATCCGGCGGACTTTCCCGGTTGGATCGCGCGAAAAAGGAATTGTACTCTCTCCTTTCCACGGTGGGACTTGCCCGCGAAACCGCTCTCCTTGCCTGCGGCGGAGAACCCCGGATCATCGTAGGCTTTACGGAACATCTCGGTACGCTTCGAAAAGGAGTCGAGGCGATTGAACCGACCGATTATCCGGCCGCGATGAAACAAGCGGTCGAATTGGCCGAACGTTTGATCGCTTTGGAGGACGATTCCACGATACTGGTGTACACGGACGGGGAAATCGATGAGCTGGAGGAACTGCGAAACCACCCCAAGGTTCGTTTTTGCCCGGTCGGAACGCCCGTGGAAAATCTTGCGATCACGCGGTTTCAACCGCGCCGGACGCTGGGGGACGCGACCGGGTATGAAATTCTGGCGGAAACCGTTTTTTTCGGGCGCGAAAAACGTGAGACCCGGCTGGAAGTCGAATTGAACGGTCGTTTGATCGACGTCGTCCCGCTGACGTTGGAGCCGGGCGTTCCCCGAACGACGATTATCCGCGACACCACCGCCGAGGGGGGATTGCTCCGCGCACGCTTGAAAAACAACGATCTTTTTCCCGCCGACGATACGGCCATCGCCTTTTTACCGGAATGTTCCCTTCAGCCGCTCTATTATTTCGGCGTCGAGGATTTTTTCCTAATCAAGGTATTGCAGTCGCAACCGAACACCGAATTGCACCTGTTGACGGAAGCACCGGACCGTGTACCCGAAAACGGCGTCCTGATTCTCCATCAAACCGTTCCCGATGTTTTGCCCGAGGGAAACGTCGTGGTCGTCGATCCCCGCGATTCCTGCGATTGCTTCGAGGCCGGCGAACCGTTGGAAGTTCCGCTCATCGCGAAAGAAGATCGGGAATCGCCGTTGATGCAATTCGTGCATCTCCGCAACCTTTCGATCCCGGGCGCGAGGCGGATCACCCCTCGAAACGAACGGTTTGCACGGGATGCGGACGAGAAGGAAACGGACGCCAAGGCCGTCCCGAAAACACAGGTGCTCGCCGAAACGCCGGAAGGTTCCCCGGTTTACTTTCAATGGAGTGTACCCGACCGGGACGTTCTCGTGCTGACGGCGGAATTGGCCCGTGGGGACCTGGCCCTGCGAACGGCATTCCCGATCTTGATATCGCAGGCGTTGAATCATTTCCGTGGTTCGGGCGGGGAACTCGACCCGGCGGTGACGACAAGCGATCCCGTCCGGATTTCGCTCAAAACCGTCGGCGACCGTGTTCTTTTGCGCAGTCCTTCCGGAAAAGAACTCGCATTTCCCGTCCAATCGGGGACGGTCACACTGGGAACGCTCCCGGAGTGCGGCGTTTGGGAGATCATGGACGACAACAGGGACAAGGAGATGGATCGGCGTGAAAAGGAAATTCCGTCGAAAAGAATCGCATGCAATTTATGCAATTTACGGGAAAGCAACCTGCGATCGGCGCCGGCGTCGTTTTACGAACAGGACGTCGCGTCGGTTTCCCTGCGGTTGGGCACATGGCCGATCTGGTTTTGGCTCACGCTCACCGCCCTTGTTTTTACGGTCGTGGAATGGTTTTTATATCAACGTCGCTGGATCGATTAGGGCGTTTTATACCGGAGTTTCGGCAATGACCCTTGAATTGACGCATCCCTATTGCCTGTTTCTTTTGCTCGCGGCGGGTATTCTTTGCTGGAATTACCGCTGTTCGCTGATCGATTTTTCGCGTGTTCAACGCCGTGTTTCACTCCTCGTCCGGCTCGGGATACTGGTTCTGTTCGTCCTGGCGCTGGCCGGATTGACGCTCAATGCGCCGACCCATGAACGCATGCTGGTTTTTTTACAGGATCAAAGCCGAAGCATCGATGAAGACGCGACACGAAAAGCGGACGAGTATCTTGCCGCGATTCGGGAAAAGGCCGACCGGGTTGCCGGCGCTCCCCCGATGATCGTGCTCCCCTTTGCCGAGACGCCCCGGACGCCTTCCGCCGGAGGGGAAAAATCACGGGAAAAACCGCTGTCGGCAACATCGGAGCGCCCCGCCGAAACGCCTGTTCCGGAAGGAAAGCCGGAAGAAAATCGCGACACGGACACGGGTACCGCCGGCGCCGGGAACGAATCGGAACTCTCGTCGGAACTCTCGTGGAAAAACGCCACCGATATTACCGCGGCGGTCGAACCGGCGCTGGCGCTCGTTCCGCCCCGTTATGTCCCTCACCTGGTTTTGCTCAGCGACGGCAATGAAACCGCCGGCAATATCCTGGCAACGGCGGCGCGGGGCGATTTCGTCATTTCCAGTATTCCGCTCCCCGCTTCGGAAAAGCCCGAGGTTCAGTTGGCGGAATTGAAAGCGCCCTCGCAGGTCCGGGAAGGGGAACCCTTTCTCTTGGAGGCGGTCGTTCGCAGCAATCGCGAGACGGAGGGAAAAATCACGCTTTTTCGCGGGCCGTATAAAGTCGCCGAGGAACGCCACCCACTGAAAATCGGCGAAAACGTCATCCCGTTCAAGCAATCGCTCGAAAACCGGCGTCAACAGGAATACTCCGTGACGGTCGAATCGAAAGACGATTCGATTCTCGACAACAACCACGCCTCCGCACTGGTGTACGCCGGCGGCAAACCGCGTTTGCTGTTGATCGAAAGCGACACGAAAACGGCCCGGGATCTCGCGGCGGCCCTCCGCGAGCAGGATATCGAAACGGAAATTCGACCGCCGGAAGGCATTCCCCGCTCGCTCGACGAACTGGAGGAATTCGAGGCGGTCGTTCTTTCAAACGTGCCGGCCACGTCGCTTTCCATGCGGCAAATGGACCTGCTTCGCACCTACGTCGCCGATCTCGGCGGCGGTTTTTTCATGCTCGGCGGCGAACAGTCATTCGGACTCGGCGGTTATTACAAGACGCCGATCGAGGAAATTCTTCCCGTGCGGAGCGATTTCGAGAAGGAAAAGGAAAAACCGTCGCTCGCGATCTGCCTTGTCATCGACCGTTCCGGTTCGATGGGGGGCGAGAAAATGGAATTGGCGAAAGATGCCGCGAAAAGCGCCGTCGAACTGCTTTCCCCGCGGGATTTCGCCTCCGTCGTCGCCTTCGATCACGACGTCTACGTCGTCGTACCGATCCAGAGCGCCGCCGCGTCCGGCAGCATCAATTCCACCATTTCAACCATTGAAGCGGCGGGCGGAACGTATATTTACCCCGGTTTGGTCGCGGCGCACGAACAGCTCCGGCAGGTTTCCGCGAAGTTGAAGCACGTGATCCTGTTGACGGACGGCCAGAGCGAGGAAGGGGATTACGAAGGGATCGTCGGCCAAATGGTCGCCGACCAGATGACCGTCTCGACCGTCGGGGTCGGGGATGCGGACAACGAATTGCTCAAGTCGATCGCCGAGAACGGCAAAGGGCGTCACTATACCTGCGACGATCCGCAGGCCATCCCGCAGATTTTCGCAAAGGAAACCATCACGGCGAGCAAATCGGCCATCCATGAAATCCCGTTTGTTCCGGTCCTCGTCACGCCGAACGAGGCGTTGGCGGGAATCGCCCTGGACACGGCGCCGCCCCTGCTCGGATTCGTCGTGACCCGGCCGAAGCCGACCAGTCAATTCATCCTGGCGACGGAAACCGGAGAACCCCTGTTGGCCTGGTGGAGATACGGGCTCGGAATTTCGGCCGCATTCACTTCGGATGCGAAAAGCCGTTGGGGGGCGGAATGGTTGACGTGGCCCGATTTCGGCAAATTCTGGGCGCAACTCGTCAGGCACACGATGCGCAAATCCGAGGGCCGGGGTTCGCGCACCGAATTGATTCCCTCGGCGAACGGAGCCCGTCTCGTCCTCGATTACGTGGATGAATCGGGCCGTTACGTCAATGACGCCCTGGGCCGCGTGACGATGATTCGCCCCGATTTGTCGAAAGAGGAGATTCTCCTCTCGCCGACCGCCCCCGGGCGTTACGAGGCGGAAATCGCGATGAAAAACAAGGGCGGTTACCACTTGCACCTTTCACTTTTTTCCGGCGAGAAGATGCTCCTGAGTCAATCCCGCGGCATCATGGTTTCTTATCCCGAAGAATTGCGACTCCGTCCGACAAACACCGATTTGCTTCGGCGTCTGGCGGCCTCAAGCGGCGGTTGGTTCGAGCCGGAACCGGAAACGCTTTTCGAGGACGACCCGGTCCGGACGGCGTGGAAAACGACGCCGGTTTGGCCTTACCTGCTTTGTGCCGCCCTCCTTTTGTTCGTGTTCGACGTCCTGCTCCGGCGGATCGATTTCGGGCGCCGGACGCAAAACCGGAAAGCGTATACTGGAGGCCGTTGAAATTTCCCGAAGCCGACTTTCAAGGAGCCCGTTTTCCGAAGGTAAACAGGCGGACCAAACGGAAAACGGGGCCGGCTTCGGTATAAGAAACCTTTTCTCAACCTCGCCGGATACTCCGGGAAGGAAGTCGCTTATGCCGCCCGTTCGCCTTTCGGGCAACCCTCGATCGTTGCCCGTTTGAGACACTCGTATTGTTCTTGAATCTCTTTGTATTTGACGTGTAAATCCTGCAATTCGTTTTTTTTCGCGTCCAAATCACGTTGGACCCGGCCTTGGGCGTCCTGCCAGCATTCACACAACTTCGCGGCGATTTCAACACTCCGTTCGAGCGTCAATTCGTGCGGCACAATTTCTTCCGGATAAGAGGAACAATCCTCGTCGAACAATTCGTTGCGCCAAAAATACTCCCGGGCGACGCGGTTGTTCGAATCGCGGAATAACTTGAGAATGAGTTCCGCACGGGCTCGTGACAGAAGGTATCCCTTCCGCTTGGCGGTCTTTTCGTATGTCCGGTAGATGTGCGACCGGATTTGTCGTTGGAGAGCGTTTCTTTGCCAGGGAGAGGGCATGGGATGATAACGGTTGACCAGTCGCAGGAATTCGGTGATATCGGAAGAAAGGGATTCGTTTTGGCATTCCGGTCGAATCAACCCTGCCATGTCGACGCCCGTCGCGAACGCGAAATCATCCAGGAGATCGCCGTTGACGAAGGCTTTGCGATCAAAGATGCGCGGCATGATATGCCTCTTGCCGAAAACCTTTTTCCAACGTTGAAGGAGGCGGTGAAAATTCCAAAAGGCCGCCTCGTCCGGCCATAAGAGCAGATCGTCGAAACTGCCGCTGCCCTGGCCGTTCTTCATCATCTGCGCATACCAGCTTGTCAACAATTCCGGTTGCCGCCTCAAGTAAACAAGCACTTGAACTTCCTCGAACAGCGGAGCGAGAAACTCCCGCAAGCGACTGATATCGTTTTCCGAGGCAACGTCAAGCCATTCACAAGTAAAGATCACCGTATCGCAGCGCTGGCGCTTTTCATGTTCCCGGATTTCCGCGGCGACTTCCTCAAGGATACCTTTTCGAATTTCTTTCGTATATGTCTCTTCACGGAATCCCCCCCCAAGATATGCCATATTGCCAGCGTACTTATAAAAGTGATGGTTTTCCCATTCTTTCTGGTCGCAAACAGCGGTGCAGAATCGAAATTGATTGATGACTTTGCGATTCGATGCTTTTTTTGATACGAAAATCCTTTGCCGGATAAGGGCGTCATGATTTGTCGTCAGAAAGAGTTGTATCGTCGACGATCCGGTTTTGTGGGTACCGATATGAAGAATCGCTCTCATAATGACAGGTTGGTTCGCAAAAAATGAGGACCGGGCGGAGTTGCGCCGGCGTGTCACGCCGCAGCCGGAACAAAAGTTCGACTCAAATGTCCATGTAAACCGCAAACGGCCTGAAACTACGGCCTGAAACGGTTTCCGCGAACAATCGCTTGTCGCTCGAACGAAACGTGCAACAAGCTGTTTACAAATGTCTTGTGGCGAGTGAGTGCGACAAGCAGCCTTCACCAAACAACCAATTTCATCGCGTTTCCAGTATATTCCTGAAAGCCGGTTTCGGGAAATCGGACGGCCCCGGTGTAACACGATCCCCAGTGTAACAATTTTTCCAAACCGGATCAACAGGAATTTTCCGCAGGTTTCGGGAAGTCCGAAATGTTTTTCAGTGCGGCTGTAACATGCAAGATGCAACAACCGGTTGTTACAAGGCCGGTTGTTACAACTCTTGAAAACATCGCCGTCCTACGGTAGAATTTCGTGGAAATATCTTACGGACGCGCGAATGCCGGCGGTCCATAAAATCAACCAATAATGCCCCATGATCGAACTGACTCCACGCCAAATCGTTGCGGAATTGGACAAACACATCGTCGGCCAGGACGACGCCAAGCGGGCGGTGGCGATTGCCGTGCGGAACCGTTGGCGGCACCAACGTGTCGACGAAACGATGCGCAAGGAAATCGGCCCGAAGAATATCATGATGATCGGCCCCACCGGCGTCGGCAAAACCGAAATCGCCCGTCGTCTTGCCGTGCTGACCGATTCCCCGTTCATCAAGGTCGAGGCGACCAAATATACCGAGGTCGGTTATTACGGTCGCGACGTCGAAAGCATGGTTCGCGAACTGGTTGAAAACGCGATCGGCATCATCCGCGCCAAAGAGCGGGAAACCGTCCTTGAGGAAGCGAAACGCCGGGTCGAGGAGCAGTTGCTCGACATGCTGCTCCCGCCGCCGCCGCAATCGCCGACCCGATTTTCCGAATTCCCGGACCGGGATCGCGGGCAAACGGCCGAGGCGGAAGACGATTGCCGGCACAAGTATCAGCGCAACCGGGAAAAAATGAAAGCGATGCTTTTGGCCGGGGAACTCGACGATCGGACCGTTTCGATCACCTCCGAGTCGAAAGGCTCGCCCGTCATGATGGGCATGATTCCCGGGATGGACAATATCGAAACCGATTTGAGCGAAATGTTCGAACGTTTCATGCCGAAAAACCGCTCCCAGCGGGAATTGAGCGTCCGTGACGCCCGGGGCGTTCTTCTCGAACAGGAATGCGACGCCCTCATCAACAAGGAAAAAGTGAATGCGCGGGCGATCGAACTTGCCGAAACGGCCGGGATCATTTTCATCGACGAAATCGACAAGATCGTCGCAAGCGAAAAACAGCACGGCGCCGATGTTTCCCGGCAGGGCGTCCAGCGGGATTTGTTGCCGATCGTCGAAGGAACGACCATTCAAACGAAGTACGGTTATGTCCGGACCGACCATATTCTCTTCGTCGCGGCCGGGGCCTTTCACCGCGCCAAGCCGAGCGATTTGATGCCGGAGTTGCAGGGCCGTTTTCCGATCCGGGTCGAATTGTCCGATCTCACGAAGGACGATTTCGTCCGGATTTTGACCGAACCGAGCGGGTCGCTCACGAAACAGTATGTCGCGCTGATGGACACGGAAAACGTCCGGCTCGTTTTCGAGAACGATGCGATCGAAGAGCTTGCCCGCTACGCTTTCGAGGTCAACCAGCGTTCGCAGAACATCGGGGCGCGACGGCTCTACACGATCATGGAACGAATGCTTGAGGAACTCAGTTTCGAAGCTCCGGAAACCCGCGGGGTCCGGGTCGTCGTCAACGCCGCTTACGTAAAACAGCGCCTGGACGATATTGCCGCGGATGAGGAGCTCAACAAATTCATCCTCTGAGTTTTTTCCGCGAGTTTTTTCCATGTACGTTCTTTATCCCAGTTACAGTTTCGAAACGATTTCGCTCGATGAAAACGATTCGAACGAGTTGCTCTCGGCCTATTCGGCGTTGTTCCACCCGGCGGTTTTGGAGCATGAGAACGGGGTTCCAACCTGGGAAAGCGCTTATTATCCGCCTGCCCCCGATTCCTCTTCGATTATCATCGTCCCGCCATGCTGCGAACCGATGGTCGATGCCGGTTGGCTCGCCCGGCGTGCCGAAGAAGGTGTTCTCGTCGTCCGTGACATGCGGGAGCGGGATGAAATCGTCCCCTTTCTCCTTGAGAATCTGGGAATCGCGGACCACGGGTTCGATTCGGACCTGATCGCCGATCTGCTCGCGCTGGGTACGACGGCGTTCCTGACCGACCTGCTGACCCGGCAGCTCCGGTACATGAGCATGCTCGATAACGCCAAACTCCACGAGGCGGTCGTCGGGGCGATCCGGTCCGACCGCGCGGGAAACGCGGAACGGCGGCGTGAATTTCTCGTGCAGGCGTTTTCATTGCTCAGCGACGCCAAGGATTATTTTTATCCGGCGAAGACCTATTTGCTCAACCTGCTGCTCGTCAGGCCGAACGATTCGATCCGAACGCTCGGACCGCACCTCGCCGGGGAACGGAAGACGACGCTCCTCCTGCCGTCGGAAACCCTGCGCATCCTTGCCGCGAAAGAACCGGATATCATTCCCTTGTTGCGTGCATCCCTGGAATCCGGGGCGGTTCAAGTGATCGGGGACGATTCGGGCGAGGGACCGCTTTTCCTCCTACCTCCCTTGGAAATTCTCCGCCGCATCAAAACGGGGATTGATACCTATCTTGAACTGCTCGGCCGTCGTCCCGTCGTTTTCGGCCGTACGCATGCGGGGTTGACGCCGATCCTGCCGCAATTGCTGCATTCCAGCGGTTATCGCGGCGTGCTTCATTTCGCTCCGCTCGACGGTTGGCGGCTCGGCGACGACGACCAAAGCGTCATGCAATGGCAAGGGCTCGACGGGACGACGTGCGACGCCTTGATTCGTTATCCGATCGATGCGGCCGACAGCAACGGGTACGCCGACCTTGCCTCGAAGCTCGGCCGGATTATCGACAACGACCGCGCCGCTTCGATTGTTTTTGCCCATTTTTCGACGCAGGCGACCCGCTGGCTCGACGATTTGCTGCGGATGGATCGATACGCTCCGTCGCTCGGCGAGTTCCTGTTGATCGACGATTACTTCGAGAAAGTCGCCGGGGTCGGCCCTGTCGGGAAATACGGGTTCGAACGCTACGGCACTTATGAATTGACGCGCGCGGCCCAAGCCGGCGAACCCGACCCGGTTGCCCGTTGGACCGATTTGCATCGTTCTCACGCCGCGACGCGCCAGCGCGGCGCCCTGGACGCGATTCGGGCGATTCTGCCGTTTGCGCCGTTTCCGACCGATACGACAATCCCCTCGAAAATCCTCTCGAATCTTCCCGATGCCACAGCCGTTCCCGGGCGGTTGATTCTCAATCCGCTCAACGCCCCTCGAACGGCAGTCCTCGATATCTCCGATTTCGAACACCTCCCGCGGGAGAATCGCTCCATTATCCTGTCGCGTGAATCGAAACGTTCCCGGGACGCCGATTCTTCCGAACCGCCGCGAAAAGAGATCGCCGTTCGCGTCCCCCCGATGGGCTATGTCCTGGTCACGGACGAACCCGACGAAAAAGAGGATACTCCGCAAACGCGCGCAGGGGATGTTCCGGAAGCCCTGCGCCCGAAAGGTTTGCTGCGAACGGGGTTGATGCGAAAAGTGGGGACGATGTTTTCCGGGGATGCCGCGTCATCCGGGAAACCCGGGCCTGAACCGCCGCTCGCCTACCGGGTCAGCATTCCGCTCAACGACGGAGGCCGGGAAGTTTACTACGTTCTCCGCAACGATCATTTCGAGGTCCGTGTCGATGCCCTGAGCGGCGCGATGATCGCCTTGCGTGTTCACGCGGAACGGGGCAACCGGCTGGCGATGCAAATCGCGCGGCGGCTTTCGAAAAAAGAGCGTGATGCGGATGAACGTTCCGAAGACGATTCAAACTACGGTTATTCGATCATGAGTGCCGATGAAATCGTCGTCGAATCCGCCGGCCCGATTACCGGTCGTTTGCGGATTTCAGGGCGATTGATTCATCCGGACGGACGGACGCTGGCCCGTTTCATACAGCGTCAAACAGTACGTCGCGTCGGGCGGTCAATCGAGGTTCAGCTTGAATTGACCCCCGAAATCTCCGAGGAGGACGCCGTCATGAAAGACGAGCCCTGGGACTCCTACTTTGCCGTGCGCTGGGCCTGGGGCGACGAAACGCATGATTTATACGGGGGCGTCCACGAAGGACGTTATCCAATCGATCCCGATGCCCGATGCCTGCAATTGCCGGAATTCATCGATCTGAGAAATGAAACGGAATCGATCACCCTGTTGACGAACGGGCTTCCCTACCATCGCCGGTACGGATTCCGGCGGCTCGATACGATTCTCCTGAGCGGCGAAGAGCTGCGCGCGGGCGACGACACGCAGGGGGCGATGCGAACGCCGGACGAACAACCGGACGAACAACCGTCGCGTACCTTTCGTTTCGGGTACGCCCATAACGCCGGGGACCCGGTCGCCTTGTCCCGGGAGTTCGCACTTCTTCCCGAAGAAGAACTCGTCGTTCGAACGGTTGGTTCCGCCCCTCCCGTTCCCATGGCCGACTGGCTTTATTTTATCGAATCCCGGAATGTCTCCTGTATTCACTGGGCAGTCCTTCCCGGAACGGCACGCCTTCGCGCGACGCTGCTGGAATCGGAGGGCCTTGCGGCGAATTGCCGGTTCCGGTGTCGCCGTCCGATCCTTTCCGCGATTCGATTGAACCTGCTCGGGGAGCCGGGGGAACCGCTTGAAATCACCGAAGGGGAAATCGCGATTTCCATGCGTCCGCATGAAATTCTCCCGATCGAATTCGAAGTCGCGTGCCCCGTGTAAAACGAGCCGGGAATTGGATTCCCGGATGCCCCTACCGGTTTGCCTTGTAATAGGCGATCAGGCCGTTGGTCGAACAATCGTGCGTCGAAATCGCCGCGTCGCCGTGCAACTCCGGCAGAACGATCCCCGCCAGTTGTTTGCCGAGTTCGACCCCCATCTGGTCGTAAGAATCGATGTTCCAGACCGCACCCTGTACGAAAATCTTGTGCTCGTACAGTGCGATGAGCGTGCCCAGCGTTTCGGGGGTGATCTTTTTGATGAAAAAGGAATTCGTCGGCCTGTTGCCCGGAAACACCTTGGCCGGGGCGAGTCGTGCCGCTTCCGTTTCATCCATTCCTTCCCGGAGCAGTTCCCCGGTCGCTTCCTCCAGGGTTTTGCCTTTCATGAGAGCCTCGGTCTGGGCGATGAAGTTGGCCAACAATTTCGGGTGATGGTCCGCAATCGGATGGTGCGTTTGGGCCGGCGCGATGAAATCGCAGGGAATCAGTTTCGTTCCCTGGTGGATCAACTGGTAAAACGCGTGCTGGCCGTTCGTTCCCGGTTCGCCCCAGAGGATCGGGCCGGTCGAATAATCGACGATCGGGTTGCCGTCGCGATCGCAACTTTTCCCGTTGCTCTCCATGTCGCCCTGCTGGAAATAGGCGGGAAAACGGTGCAAGTATTGATCGTAGGGCAGGATGGCGTGCGAATCGGCGCCGTGGAAATTGTTGTACCAGATTCCGAGCAGGCCCATGATGATCGGGATATTCTTCTCCAAGGGGCTTGTGCGAAAATGTTCGTCGGCCGCAAACGCGCCGTCGAGCAACTCCATGAAATGTCCGTGGCCGACGGTCGCCATGATCGAAAGCCCGATCGCGGACCAGAGCGAATAGCGGCCGCCGACCCAGTCCCAGAAGACGAACATGTTCGCCGGATCGATCCCGAACGCTTCGACTTTTTTCCTGTTCGTCGAAAGGGCGATGAAATGTTTCGATACAACGTCGTCCCCTTGCGCGCGCCCTTTCGCACATTCGAGAAGCCAGGCCCGCGCGGATTCCGCGTTGGTCATCGTTTCTTGTGTCGTGAATGTTTTGGAGGCCACGACGAAGAGCGTCGTTTCCGGATCGAGGCGGTCGAGCGTTTCGGCGATATGGGTCCCATCGACGTTCGAAACGAAATGCGGCCTGATGTTTTGCCAGTACGGACGCAGGGCCTCCGTCACCATGTAGGGCCCCAAATCGCTGCCGCCGATCCCGATGTTGACGATGTCCGTGATCGGCTTGCCGGTATGTCCGGTCCATTTGCCGGTCTGCAACCGGTCGCAAAAGAGACGCATCTTTTCCAACTCGGCGTCGACCTCGGGCATCACGTTCCTGCCGTCGACCATGACCGGACGGTTGGAGCGGTTTCGAAGCGCCGTATGCAGGACGGCCCGGCGTTCGGTACAATTGATTTTTTCGCCCGCGAACATTTTTTCCCTGAGCGATTCGACCCCGGTTTCCCTTGCCAAATCGAAAAGGAGAGGAAGCGTTCGTCCGTCGATCCGGTTTTTCGAAAAGTCGAAGAGAATGTCCCCTAGGCGCAGGGAAAACGCTTCGAAACGTTTCGGATCGGCCTCGAACATGGCCCGCATGGTTGTTTTGTCGATCTCGTTTTTATGCGCCGCAAGGGCTTTCCAAGCGTTTGTAGCGGTCGGGTTCATGGGCGTGATTTTTACAATGTGTGTTTTTACAATATACCGTAAACGGCCTGAAACTACGGCATGTTTTTCCCGCGAACAATCCCGCACATAACCGCCTGCCGCTCGAACGATCCGTTTATATCATTATGAAAACAGAAGTTAAGGGCGAGTGCGTGTGGCAGGCAGAATTGACCAAAGGTTCATTTTCACCGCGTTTCCAGTATACCTTGATCTATCAACTTCCACTATAACCGGGCCATGTTGAAGAATCAACCCGGCGTTTTTCGTCGTCTTCAGAGGACACTGGGAGAAATTGGAGAAAAAAGGCTTTTTTTGCCCGTGGGACAGGAAAAAACGGTATGATCGGCAATTAAAGGTGTAGAATAGGGAGGGGAACGGGATTTTTTCGATATATACTTCAAACGGCCTGAAACTCCTCCCGCGAACAATCCCGCACATAACCGCCTGCCGCTCGAACGATCCGTTTATATCATTATGAAAACAGAAGTTAAGGGCGAGTGAGTGCGGCAGGCATACTTGACAAAATGTCCGTTTTCATCGCGTTTCCAGTATAACCGGAAGCGGTAGGTGGCTTTCCCTCTCAATTATTGTATGAAATTATCGCAGGAGTCGGTTTGATGCGACGGACATTCCTCTTTTTCGCGTTGAGTTGCGCATTTTTACTGTTTGTTCCTTTCGACACGTTCGGGCAAACCTCCGGCGGAGGCGGAAGTAATTCGGGCGGTGGCAATTCCGGCGACAACTCGGGACGCGGCACCGGCGGCAGTTCTTCCACCGGCGGCGGAAGCGGCCCGGGCGATCTGGGTGCCTCCATGGAGGGCTCGAACTTCCAGACCGGATTCGACGGCATCGACTCGGACACGTCGGCAAACGGCTCCTTTATCGGACGGGGCGACGGTTCCGCGTTTATCGGGCGCGACGTGGGAACCAGTGCCACCGGGGCGCGCGGCATTCCCGGGCGAACGACGACACGAAGCTCGACACGCCGCAGTTCGAGTCGAAGCGGTGCCTCCCGAACCGGTTCCAGTCGTTCCTCTTACGGCGGCAGTTCCGTCGCGGGGGTCAGCAGCAGCGGTCGCACGGTTTCCCGGCCGGGCGCATCCTTCGACACGAACGAGAACGAGGAATTTTCCCTCGAATATGAAACCGGCATGGCTTCGGCGTTTCAAAGTCGGATTGCCCGGTTTTCCACGCTCAGCCGTCATCCCGTTCCGGTCAGCGCCGCACTGGCTCCCCATGTGGAAGGGTGGAGCGCGACTCTCTCGGGAACGGTGAAAACGCCTGGGGAGCGGCTTGTAATGGAGCAGTTGGCCCTGCTTGAGCCGGGTGTCCAGGAGGTCCGTAATGATATCCTGGTTCATTCGGAACTTGCCCAGCCGAAGGTGGATACCCCCCGTACTGGTCCCCCCCGTACTGGTTCCACGCGCTCGGAGGCCACGCGTTCAGGGGTATTGTTTCCCGCCCAACCGCTGAAGGCCCCGCTTCCCCCGAAACCGGCATCTGGTTCGGATACGGATTCGGAAACACTGCCGGATATGTGATATTTCCCGGTGCGGAAAATTGTGCGGGCGCCGGTGTGGGCATCTCTCTGCCCGGATGGTACGACATCGGCAGGTAGGATTCCGGGATGATCGCGTCTTGTTGCATCGCGCCGTGTTGAATCGCGTCGTGCGGGTAAGGGAGTCCGGCGGCATGGTGTGCGGCCAGGCGTTCGTCGTGTTCTTCGCGTCCCCCCATTCCGTTTGCCGGTTGCGCTCCGGTTCCCTGAGTGCGTGCCAAAACGGGGGCCAGAGTCGTCGTTTCCGCGAGTTGTCCCGTTTTGGAAAGCGGACCGGCCAACTCGAACGTCGTCGTCAGCATCCGGTCCGGGCGATAAGCCCGCTCGATGACGTTGGCCTGGACCCGTTGCGGTCGTTTGATGCCTTGGTGTCCAAGCTGGGCGACCTGCCGGATCGAACCGTCGGCGCTCTTGAGCGAATCCCAATCCGCTTTGGTGGCGATCATGCGGTCCCCGATTTTACCCGGTATGTAGACTTTCGCCTGCTGGCTGACGATGGAAGAGCCTCGCGGCGGAACGTACTTGACGATGAGGGCAACCTGTTTGGCCTCACCGTCCGGCCCCTGCGTATCCCAAGGAATCCAGAGACTGTAGGAATGCCCTATTTTCGATTTACTGTAGAACCGCTTGAGGTCTTTCGGCGTGAAGACATGGCTGCGGTCGGGAGCGTGGTCGTCGACCGCCCTGTCGATTTCATCGAAGGCGTAAACGACGACGTGCCCGTCGGTGATCTTGACGGGATAGCGCGAGTCGTCCCCATAAAAATAGGCGCGTCCGGCAAATCCCCGTTCCGGTTTTTCCAGTTCCTTGTCGTGGCGGACCGCGGCGTCCCAAAACGCCGTACACTGGGACACCGGGATCATGTTGAGCGAGGCTTTCATCGACATCGACGCGGCGTCCATTTTCGATTGGATCGAAGTACAGCCGACGAAGAGGAAGGGAAGCGTCAGGGCTAAGAGCAACTTTCGCATTGGAAAACTTTTATTTTGGATGTTCTTTTCGTCAATTTCTTCCAGAGCACGACGCGCAAACGAGTGCTTCTTTTGATTTCTTTTGCAGTGCGACCTCAACGGTTGTCCGGCGGAGCGAGCGTCGGGGCCGGCGGAACGGCGGGAGTCGGATAGTTTCGCTTGACCCTGTCCTCGGAAGGCAGAATATCTTCGTCCGGCACCGCCGCGTTTTCCATCGGGACCATTTCGGTTTCCCCTGCGTACCAATCGCAACCCCGGGTCCGGATTTTGCCGCCGCCGATTTTCACGACGTCGTTGAGGCACCAATGCATCCGGCCGGCCTCCTGCTGCTTGAGCAGTTCCATGTCGTATTCGCTCCGGATCACGGTCGGCGTCATCATGATGATCAATTCCTTGCGTTCCTTCGTCTTGCTCTCGTAATTGAACATGTGTTTCAGGACCGGGATTTTGTTGAGGTACGGGATGCCGACCTCCGTATGGTTGGTCTGTTCGTGAATGAGGCCGCCCATGATGATCGTCTGGCCGCTCATGGCGCTGAGCGAGGAACGGGCCATCGTGATCAAAATCCTTGGCTGCCTGATCGGATTCGCCCCACCCTGGATGACGGTCCCTTCGCTTTCGGGGCCCGTCCGGCTCCGTTCGATATAAAGGTCCATCATCACCTGGTTGTCCGGGGTGATCCGGGGGGTCACATCCAACACGATCCCGACCGACATCCAGTCCGTTCCGTTGGAGATGACGCCGCCCGTACTGACGTTGGAAGTCTCGACATAGGCGAAGCGCTCGCCGCTCTGGAACTCGGCCTGTTTATTGTCGAGCGTCGTCATCTGCGGCCGGCTCAGGATTTGGACTTTTCCCGAGGTTTCCAGGGCCCGGATCAGGACCGAGACGGATTCGCTGGAAGCGGAGAAAATGAAACCGCCGGGCCCCCCGTTCGCGCCGGTTCGACCGACGCCCAGGCTGGAAACGCCCTGCGTCCCGACCGTCGAATTGTCCGTACCGGAATCGGTGTTGTTGCCGAGTGCATTGCCGACAAAGTTAAAGCCGGGCACGCCGTCCAACGAGCGGCTGAACAGGATGGCATCCTGGAGGCCCAATTCCGTCCCGAAATCGCAGCCGTTGTTGAGCGTCACTTCGGCGACGAGGACCTGGATGTGGACCATCGGCGGCCTCGCGTCGAGTTCCTGCACGATTTTGACGATCCGGTCGCGGTATTTCGGCGTCGTGCTGATGATGAGCATGTTGGTCACCGGTTCGGGGACGATGACGACCTCCTTGAGGTACTGCTCATGCGCGCTTTGCGGATAGTAGGTCCCGGAAGCCTGGTTTTCGATCTGGCGTTCCTGGTTGAGGTAGTTTTGCAGCGCCGTGGCGACCTGGTCGACCGGCGTGTTGAGCATCCGGAAGGTCATGACTTCGCGGTTGGTCATGTTCTCGTCGTCGAGCCGGATAAGCAGGGCCTCGACCAAGGCCATGTCGCTCGCGCTTCCGGTCGCGATAATGCTGTTGGTCCGCGTTTCGACGGCGAAGCGGACCCCGACGAGCGTCGTATCGCCGGCCGCCGT